>Ga0207978_100007_pt1 | contig 285583 bp, 246 predicted proteins | sample LakWasM100_LOW12_2_FD_183920 | JGI IMG/M metagenome (GOLD analysis project Ga0207978, IMG submission 183920) | Freshwater sediment methanotrophic microbial communities from Lake Washington under simulated oxygen tension - Sediment Metagenome... | ecosystem: Environmental > Aquatic > Freshwater... | reverse complement strand
CGAGTTCGGCCACCGCGAAGTCGCGCGCCGTCTGCGCAAAGGCGCGCTGGTCTTCGTTGAGTTCAAAGTCCATCGGCGGTTCTCCTGCTGTGTTTTGCTTTTGTTTTTGTAGCTGCTAACGCTTACTGAATAAGCGCTAGCGGCGGTTCTAACGGATACTTTGCGTTCCAGGCGCCAGTGCGGCAGCAGACGCTGCGCCCCATATTTCGGCAGCGGGGTCAGAGCACGAGTTTCGCAGGGCGAAATCGTGATCTGACCCCGCTGCCTGCGCCGCGCGGTGAGCAACGCGGCGGGCCGTGTCCGCACCGGTGTTTACTTCAGCGAGATCGTCGTATTCACGCCGTGCGACGTGGTGCTGTCGTCGAACCAGCGCTGCGTCACCGTCTTGGTCTGCGTGTAGAACATCACCACTTGCTTGCCGTAGGGGCCCAGGTCGCCGAGCTTGGAGGCGCGCGAACCGGTGAACGAGAACAGCGGGACTGGCACGGGAATCGGCAGGTTGATGCCGACCTGGCCGACGTCGATCTCTTCCTGGAACTTGCGCGCTGCGGCGCCCGACTGCGTGAAGATGGCCGTGCCGTTGCCGTTGGGGTTGGCGTTGATGAACTCGATGGCTTGGTCGAGGTCGTCCGCCGCCACGATGGCCAGCACCGGGCCGAACACTTCCTGGTCGTAGATGGACATGCCGGGCTTGACGCCGCTGAAGATGGTCGGGCCGACAAAGTTGCCCTTCTCGTAACCTGCCACGGTGGGCTTGCGGCCGTCGAGTTCAAGCTTGGCGCCCTCGGCAATGCCGCGCTCGATCAGGCCTTCCACGCGCGAGAGCGCGGCGCAGGAGATCAGCGGGCCGACGTCGGTGCCTTTTTCGGTGCCGGCGCTGACCTTGAGCGTCTTGGTTTTTTCGACCAGCTCGGGAATCCACTTTTGCGCCTCGCCCACCAGCACCACCACCGACAGCGCCATGCAGCGCTGGCCAGCAGCGCCGAAGGCGGCGCCGGCCAGGGCGTTCAAGGTTTGGTCCTTGTTGGCGTCGGGCAGGATGATGGCGTGGTTCTTCGCGCCCATCATGCATTGCGCACGCTTGCCGGCCAGGGTGGCGCGGTGGTAGACATGCGTGCCAACCTTGGTCGAGCCGACGAACGAGACGGCCTTGATGTCCTTGTGGTCGCACAGCGCGTTGACGGCCATTTCGCCGCCGTGAATCACGTTCAGCACGCCGGCAGGGATGCCGGCTTCCATGGCGAGTTCGACCAGGCGCATGGTGACCATGGGGTCTTGCTCGGAAGGCTTCAGAACGAAGGTGTTGCCGGTGGCAATCGCCATGGGGAACATCCACAGCGGAATCATTGCGGGGAAGTTGAACGGCGTGATGCCGGCGCAGACGCCCAGAGGCTGCAGCAGGGTGTAGGTATCGACACCGCCGGCCACGTTGTTGGCCAGTTCGCCCAGTTGCAGGTTGCCAATGCTGGCAGCGTGCTCGACCACTTCGAGGCCGCGGAACACGTCGCCTTCGGCGTCGGGCAGGGTCTTGCCTTGTTCGGCAGTGAGCAGCGCGGCCAGCTCGGCCATGTTTTCGCGGATGAGCTGCTGGTACTTGAGGAAGATGCGCGCGCGGGCGCCGATGGAGGTCTTCTTCCAGGTCTTGAAGGCTTCCTTGCCCGAGGCGATGGCCGCGTCGATTTCGTCCGCAGTGGCAAAGGGCACGCGGGCCAGCACTTCCTGCGTGGCGGGGTTCACCACGTCGCGCCATTCGGTGGTTTTCGATTCGACGAACTTGCCGCCAATGAGCAGCTTGACGGTGGGGGCCAGGGCGGCGACGGAAGTGGGTGCGTTCATGGGGAGTCTCCAATAAAGAGGGCAGGGTGGCGGCACTGGCAACAGTGCAGAGAACCCGGCCATGGTAGCTGTGCAGAATTGTCAGCACAATAGACAATCGTGCGCACGGAGTTTGCAAAAACGCACAACGAACCCGAATGTGAGGGGCGACCAATGGACTGGGACAACCTGCGCTATTTTTTGGAACTGGCCCGTGCCGGCACCCTGGTCGGTGCCGCGCGGCGCCTGGGGGTGGACCACACCACTGTGGCGCGGCGCATTCAGGCGCTGGAAAAGCAGGTCGGCTCGCCGCTGTTCGCGCGCGAAGCGGCGGGCCACCGCCTGAGCGAGGCTGGCCGAAGCCTGCTGCCGCAGGTCGAAGGCATGGAGGCGGCGTTTCTGGCGGTGGAGCACGCCGCGCCCGGCGTGCGCCAGGGCCTGCACGGCGCGGTGCGCATTGGCGCCACCGAAGGCTTTGGCAACTTGGTGCTGGCTCCGCAGTTGGCGCAGTTTGCGTCTGAACACCCCGGCCTGGTGATCGATTTGCTGGCGCTGCCCCGCCTGGTGCACTTGTCGCGCCGCGAGGCCGATATTGTCATTTCGCTGGAGCGCCCGGCGCGCGGCGCGGTGCTGGTGGTCAAGCTCACCGACTACGTGCTGCATCTCTACGGCGCGCCGGACTATCTGGCGGCGCACGCGCCCATTCGCGCCCCGGCCGACTTGGCGGGGCACAGCTTTGTCAGCTATGTGGACGATTTGTTGTTCACCAAAGAGCTGCAAATTCTCGATGAGTTGCACCGGCCGGCCCATTTTTCGCTGCGCAGCACCAGCGTGCTGGCCCAGTACGAGGCCGTGCGCGCCGGGGCGGGCCTGGCGGTTCTGCCGGCGTTTGTGGCGGCGCAAGACCCCGGCTTGCGCCGCGTACTGCCCGGCGCGGCGCGTTTTGTGCGGACCTTCTGGATGTCGATGCCCGAAGAAAACAAGCATGTCTCGCGCATGCAGGCCACCTGGGAGTTTCTGCGCAGCGCGGTGGCGGCAAGGCAAGGGCTCTTGCTGCCGCAGGATGCTATTGAAAAGTGAGCTTAAAGTGTATATGAAATAAGCGCCAGAGGCCAATTTCTCTTGTATTTTTTGCTGCGGCACAGCGCCAGCGGCCAGAACCGGCCAACAGGGGTCCCGCTTATTGCGGCATCAAGGCGCGCGCAAATGCGTAAGGTCTGAGTTGCGGCGGTTTGGCCGCATCCATTGGCCACCAGCCCTCAGGAGTTCACTGCATGACCCCCCTCATTTCCGGACTGGCATCCCTGGCGTCTTTGCTTTTCAACGCCTCACAGAGCGGCTCGGGCAACGCCACGGCGCCGCGGCGCAACGGGGAGGCGGCCAATGCCGGGCCGGCGGCTCTGGTGAGTTGGAGCCCCGAGGCGCGGGGTTTGGCGGGCCAGGGCGCGCTTGGGGCGGAATCGGCCAGCGCGCTGACGCACCGCGTCGGCCGACCGGCCGAATCGGCATCGGGCACGGCGGAGCAGGGCAGGGTATCGAGGCAGGATTTTCAGGATTTGCTGGCGCGCTTTGGCGCTACCGAACAGCAAACGCTGCGGCTGACAAGCCGCTTCGACGCCGATCAGGACGGCAGCATCTCCCACGAGGAATTCCAGAAGGGCCTGGCGCGCGCGGCGGGCGACCGCGCCAACGACCCCTTGTCCCAGGTATTGCTGGGGCTCATGGACGCGCAAGGAAACGGCGATGGCCGGGTCAATCCGAAAGAGCTGGCTGCTCTGACCGGCGCGTTTGCGCGCGCGGAGCACCCCGCGCGCTCGGCATGAGGGTCGAAGCGGCCCTCCAATGCGGAAAATACGAATGGTGGGCCGCCGATCCACCCCTCTCTGTCCGGTGCATCGGCTGGCCCTACCGATGATCCGTCAGATCTTGCCCATGAGCAGCAGGACCACGAGGATGAGAACCACCAGACCGATACCACCACTGGGTCCGTAGCCCCACGAGCGGCTGTGTCCCCAGGTGGGCAGAGCACCAACCAGAATCAGGATCAGGACGATGAGGAGAATGAGGGAGATGGACATGAAGTTTTTCCTTTTGCTTATTGCGTGACGAGCCGCCATATTGGTCCCTGCTACATGCTTGCCACGTAGGCCCAAGGCTCTTGTGGGGGTCAGGATTGCCCATGTATGGGTGCTGCTGCGCTATTGCACTGAGAGCGACAAGCCCATCCAACGGTTGCGCCAGACGCCATGTCAACCTTCTGTTTCAAGCTGCGCGAGCACGGTTACGATGCGAAGTGATGCGCCATTCTTCGCCTGCTGCCCTTTCTCCGCGTTGGCTCCCTGCCGCGTTGGTGGTGCTGCTCGGCTTGCTTGCCAGCGTTTTGCTGTACCGCGAACAGGACGCCCGGCTCACGGCCATCGAGCAGGCCCGCTTTGAGCAACAGGCCACCCAGGTATCGCAGGCGCTGCAGCAGCGCCTGGCCAGTGACACCGAGGTGGTGTACGGACTGCGGGGGCTTTTTGTTGCCAATCCTGCGCTGACGCGAGCGCAATTCCAGCGGGCCGCAGAAGAGCTCGCCGCCAGTTCACGCACCCCCGGCTTGGTCAGTCTCGCTTTCACGCGCCGGGTCGCCCAGGCAGATCGCGAAGCATTTGAACAGCAGGTCCGCGCGGACAGATCCCTGCGAGCCGACGGAAACCCAGGCTTTGCCATTCACCCGTTGGTGCAGCGCAGCGAGTACTTTGTGGCCGATTTTTTGTGGCCAATACAAGGGAATGAGGCGGTATTGGGTTTGGATATCAGCTCTCAGCCCGCCAATCTGGAAGCGATGCAGTACGCCCGCGACACGGGCCAGGCGGTGGTGTCGGCCGCTTTTCCCTTGCTGCAAGAAATCCCCGCTCGCCCGGGTATCGTCATCCGTGTGCCGGTATTCGATGCAGCGCGGACGGAGGGAGAAACACCGTCCAGAAGGCCTTTTCTGGGCGCTGTGGCCATGACGGTGAACGTGTTCAAGTTGATGCAGGCGATTGAGTCCAAACCCGGCAACGAGAACATCGCCATCGAATTGCACGACCTGGGTGCGCCCGGTGCGAAGGCGGTCGCCCCTCAGGCCAGCGTGCTTTTTCAGAGCGACCGTGCCCATCCACTGGAGCACTTGAGACCGGCGCTGCGTGAGCTTGTGGTGCACGACCGCCATTGGCGCCTCGATTTTTTCCCTACCGAACGATTTTTAAGCCCGCCAGAGACTCGCCTGCCCTTGAACAGCGCCTTGGTGGGCGCTGCGCTGGTTGTGTTGTTGGGCACTGTGTTCAGTCTGTTGTCGCGGCAGCGCCGCGCAGCGCTGATGCGTGCCCACCAGTCCGATGCGGCACTCGTCAGCAGCGAAGGGCGGTTTCTGGCACTCTTCAACCAGGCCGCCGTGGGCGTTGCCCTGGTCGATGCCGAGACCGGGCAGCTCACTGAAATCAACCAGCGTTTTTGCGCCATTGTGGGCAGCGAAAAGGCGGCTCTGCGGGGCCGCAGCCTGAGCGAGCTGTTTGAGCCGGGGCCGGATTCCGAGCGCGCGCAGGAGCAGGTCGAGGAGCTGCGCGCCCTGCAGGGCGGTGAGTTTTCGCTGGAACTGCCGCTTGCGGCGCCCCGCGATGCTGCCGCTGGCGCCGCCGTGCCGCCACAGCGCTGGGTGGCCCGCACGATCTCGGCGATGCGGCCGGAGCGCGGCGAAGGCGCTGCCACCCACGCCATCGTGGTGCTGCACGACATCACCGCCCGCCATGCCATGGAAGAGGCCTTGCGACGCAATGAGTCGCGTCTGCGCGCATTGCTGGAGCAATTGCCAGTGGGTGTTTTGCTGCTGGAGCGCGACGGCGCCGTCGCCCTTTGCAACCAGCACTTCACCGAGCTTACCGGCTACGGTGAGATCGATCTGCCGGATGGCGAGGCCTGGTGGAAAAAGGCCTACCCAGACCCCGAGTCCCGGGCGCGGCTGCAAGAGGACTGGTACTTGGCAACGCGCAAGGCGTACCACGAAGGCGGAGCCATTCCGAGTGGGGAGTTCACGGTGGTCGGTGCCGATCAACAACCCCGCACCATGGAAATTGCCGGTGTCTGGGTGGGCAAGCAGCTGCTGGTGACTTTTGTCGATCTGTCGCAGCGCAAAGCTGCGGAGCAAGAGATTCGTACGCTGGCCTATTACGACTTGCTCACCGCACTGCCCAATCGCCGCTTGCTGGTCAACCGCCTGGAGCAAAGCCTCAGGCACTGCAAACCGCCCTCGCACTGCGCGCTGCTGATGCTCGACCTGGACAACTTCAAGGCGCTCAACGACACCCGGGGCCATGAGCGCGGTGACCAACTGCTCAAGTTGGTGGCCGAGCGACTGCTGGCCTGCGTGCGGTCCGACGACACCGTGGCCCGCCCGGGCGGTGACGAATTTGCCGTATTGCTCGAAAACGTGGGCGACAGCACGGAGGCGGCCCGCAGGCATTGCGACGAGATCGGCCAAAAAATTCTCGCGTCGCTGCGCGAACCCTATGTGATGGACGGCGAGTCTCACCACAGCACGCTAAGCATGGGCGTAACTGTGTTCAGCGCTACGGAAGACAGCGTGGACGCAATACTGCAGCGCGTCGACCTGGCCATGTACCAGGCGAAGGCCACAGGCCGCGATACCTTGTGTTTCTACGACCCCAGCATGCACACCCAGGCCAGCGAACGCGCCGCGCTGGAGGTGGATATGCGTGCGGGTCTGGCGCAGGGGCAATTCGAGCTCTATTACCAGCCCCAGGTGGACCATGGTCGCATCGTTGCTGCCGAGGCGCTGCTGCGCTGGCACCACCCGCAGCGCGGTTTTGTTTCGCCCGCCAACTTCATTCCCATGGCCGAAGAAACCGGCCTGATCCTTCCGCTTGGGCAGTGGGTGCTTGAAACCGCTTGCAAGCAGCTGGCGCAATGGGCCAGCGATCCGCAGCTGGCGCCACTCACCCTGGCCGTCAACGTCAGCCCGCGCCAGTTTCGGCAGTTGGGCTTTGTGCAGCAAGTGCTTGGCACGCTGGCCAGCACCGGTGCGGCGGCGCGACGCCTGAAGCTGGAGCTGACCGAAGGGCTGCTGTTGCACGACGTCGAGGAATCGGTGGCGCGCATGCTGGAACTCAAGTCCTATGGCGTCGGTTTTTCGCTCGACGATTTCGGCACCGGCTATTCCAGCCTGTCTTACCTCAAGCGCCTGCCGCTGGACCAGCTCAAGATCGATCAGAGCTTCGTGCGCGACGTTCTGACCGATCCCAACGATGCCTCCATCGTGCGCACCATTCTTGCGCTGGGTTCCAGCCTGGGTCTGCAAGTGATTGCCGAAGGCGTGGAAACCCAGGCGCAGCAGGAATTTTTGGAGCGCCACCATTGCCATGCCTGGCAGGGCTACTTGCTGAGCCGGCCTGTTCCTGCAGAGGAATTTGCAGCATTGGTGCGGGCGCACGGGGCTGTGTGATGGGGTAGATCATTTCATTTCCAAATCAAACGATCACTTTGTCGGCTTCGCTTGCCGTGCTCGATGGATTGAGAAATGAAATCAGACGCTGCCACCTAGCATTTTCCGGGCCCACAGGGGCAGCGGCGCTGAAAGAACGGTGGTTCCCGCGCTCGTATGCAGCGCCACCAGACGGGGCCCGCCAGCCATCAACTGGCGCGCATTTGATTGGCTTGCACCACCTCGCGCACGCGATCGGCCAAGGAACCACTGGCCTGTACAGCCAACAGACGCGCCGTCAGGGCATTCACTGAGTCCAGTGCTTGCGTGAGGGGGACTCTGCGCCTCAAATTGCTCGATCGCGCGGCGCGCTTGGCGCAACGGATGGCTTCAGTGCGCGCCCGCTGCAGCGTCCGCGCTGCCCCCACTGCCGGGCCGCCGGGTCAACCAGATCAGCGCGATCAGCACCAAAAATAGCCCGGCCGAGGCGAGAAAGACGTCGTCGGCGGCGCGCGTGAAGGCCTGCTGGTCAATCAGGCGGTTGATTTGCGCCAGCGCCTGGATCTGCGTCATGCCCCCCGCAGTCAGCTGCTGCAGCGCCTGGCCAAACACGCCCTGGCCTTGCACCAGACCTTCGGTCAGGTGGGCGTGGTGCAGGGCGGCGCGGCTGTCCCACAGCGTGGTGGTGATCGAGACGCCCATGGCGCCCGCCATGATGCGCACGAAATTGCTGAGGCCTGCGGCGGCCGGAATGCGTTCTGGCGGCAGATCGGACAGCGTGATGGTGGTCAGCGGGATGAAGAAGAAGGCCATGGCCGCGCCCTGGATCAGCGTGGGAACCAGGATGTGCCAGAAGTCGGTTTGCGTGTCGAAGTGCGAACGCATCCACAGCACGAGCGCAAACACCACGAATGCGCCTGTGGCCATGCGGCGCGGGTCCCACTGGCCCACCTTGCGGCCCACCAGCGGCGTCAGAACGATGGCAAATATACCCACGGGGGCCAGCGCCATGCCGGCGTTGGTGGCGGTGTAGCCCATGAACTGCTGCAGCCACAGCGGCAGCAGCACCACGTTGCCAAAGAACAGCGCGTACGCCACCGACAGCGAAAGCACGCCAAAAGCAAAGTTGCGTTGGCGAAACAGCTTGAGGTCCACCACCGGGTGCGCATCGGTCAGCTCCCACACCAGGAACACCGCCAGTGCCACCACGGCGATCACGGCCAGGGTGAGAATGAGTGGCGAGGTAAACCAGTCGAGCTCCTTGCCCTTGTCGAGCATGAGCTGCAGCGCGCCCACCCACAGCACCAGCAGCGACAAGCCCAGCGTGTCGATAGGCAGCTTGGTGCGCGGCGTTTCTCGGTGTCGGTAAATGCTCCAGGTGACGCCCGCCGCAAGCAGGCCTACGGGCACGTTGATATAGAAAATCCACGGCCACGAGATGTTGTCGGTGATCCAGCCGCCCAGCAGCGGCCCGACCACGGGTGCGACCAGTGTGGTGACCCCCCAGAGCGCCAGCGCCATGCCGGCGCGTGCACGCGGATAGCTCGATAGCAGGAGGGTCTGCGAGAGCGGAATCATCGGCCCGGCTACCAGGCCTTGCAACACGCGAAACACCACCAGCATTTCCAGCGACGAAGCAAAGCCGCACAGCCACGAGGTCAGCACGAACAGCAGAATGCTCAGCGTGAACAGGCGCACCGCGCCAAAACGCTGCGTCAGCCAGCCGGTGAGCGGCACGGAAATGGCGTTGGCGACGCCAAAGCTGGTGATCACCCAGGTGCCCTGGGCCGGGCTCACGCCCACGTCGCCGGCAATGGCCGGGATGGACACGTTGGCAATCGACGAGTCGAGCACGTTCATGAACGTGGCGAGCGAGAGCGCCAGCGTGCCCAACAGCAGCGGCATGCCATGCAGCGGCGGATGCGCCGCCGGGCTTGCACGCGGTGCCGGCGGCGGGAGCGCAACAGGGGGCGTCAGCGGTGCCGCATCCGCAGAGGCTTGAGCAGCGGTCATGGAGCGCGCCGTTCTTTAGTGCAGCGCCGGGCGTGGCGCGGCGGCCAACACGGCCGCCGACCTGGCCTGTGCGCTCGGCTTGTGGCCCAGGTTGGCCGCAATGGTGCGCTGCACGGCTTCATCGGCGGCCTGCATCTGGGCGTCGAATACGCTGGTGGTGACCGCAGGAGCGCTGCGCTGTGTGTCGGAGACGGTTTTGCCACTCTGGTCCGCGGTGTCCACACGGACGTCCATGGACAGGCCCACGCGCAGCGGGTGCTCGGCGATCTCGTCCGCATCCAGCGTGATGCGAACCGGCACGCGCTGCACCACCTTGATCCAGTTGCCGGTGGCGTTCTGCGCCGGCAACAGCGCAAAGGCCGCGCCCGTGCCCGCGCCCATTCCCACCACGGTGCCGTGGTACTTCACCTTGTTGCCGTAGACGTCGGCCTCCAGTTCGGCGCTTTGACCGATGCGCAGGGTTTGCAACTGGCTTTCCTTGAAGTTGGCGTCCACCCACAAATCGTTCAGCGCCACGACGGTCATCAGTGGCGCGCCCGCAGCCACGCGTTGGCCCAATTGCACGCCGCGCTTGGCGATGTGGCCGGAAATGGGGGCCACCAGCTCCATGCGCTGCAAGGCAAGAAACGCTTCGCGCACACGGGCGGCGGCGCGCAGCACGCCGGGGTGCTCTTCAATGCGGGTGCCATCGGTCTGCGTCTGGCTGGCGGCAAGCTGCTCCTGCGCGGCCAGCAGGGCGGCCTGGGCGGCGGCGACCGTGCTTTTGGCCGTGTTGACCACGGCGTTGGCGTGCTGGAACTCTTCCTTGCCGACGGCGCCGCTCGCCATCAACGGGGCGCGGCGGTTCACGTCGTCCTGCAAGCGCGTTGCTTCGGCCTGGGCGCGGGTCAGGTCGGCCTGGCGCAGGCTGATTTGCGCTTGAAGCGTGGCGTTGTTGGCATACAGGCCGCGCACCTCGCGCACGGTTTGCGCCAGCTGCGCCTGGGCCTGATCGAGCGCCACGCGGGCGTCCGCCGGGTCGAGCCGAACCAGCAACTGGCCTGCCAGTACGTGGTCGGTGTCGTCGGCGCCAATGGCCACCACGGTGCCGCCCACCTGCGGGGTGATCTGCACCACGTTGCCCGCCACATAGGCGTTGTCCGTTGTTTCAAAGTGGCGTCCGGTGACCCAGTGCCAGCCGCCCCAGCCGATGCCAACCAGCACGACAGCGACGGCAATCAGCGTGAGGCCACGGCGACGGGCCGTCTTGTTTTCAGTGGGAGTGAGAGGTGCGCTCATGGTGTGAGAAAGGCAGTAAGTAGGGTTTTCGGGGGCGAATTGGGGTGGAGCGGTCAGTGGGCTGCCACTTGCAGCGCCGGGGTGTCATCGCTCCAGCCGCCGCCCAGGGCGTTCATCAGGGCCAGGCGCACGTCGAGTGCACGGGCCTGCAGCGCAACTGCCTGGCGGCGCTGTGCCAGCACCTGGGTTTCGGTGCTGAGCACCACCAGGTAGTTGCCCAGGCCTGCGCCATAGCGCTCCTGCGCAAAGCGGTAGGCCTTGTCGGCGCCGGCCTCGGCTTGCGCCTGCAAGGCCTGTTGCCGCGCGATCGACGCTGCGGACGCCAGGCCATCGCCGGCCTGTTTCACTGCATCGAGCACGGCGCCGTTGTATTGCGCTATCACGGCGTCCAGTTCGGCCTGGCGCCCACCGAGCTGCGCGCGCAGGCGCCCACCGTCAAAAATCGGCAGCCGCAGCGCGGGCGCAATGCCTGCCTGGCGCGAACTGGCCTCGAACAGGCGGTTCAGCCCCAGCGCGTTCAGGCCCACGAAAGCCGCCAGATTGATGTTGGGATAGAACTCGCTGCGGGCTGCGCTGACGCCTTGCGTAGCGGCCTCGATGCGCCAGCGCGCAGCGACGATGTCGGGCCGCCGGCCCAGCAAATTGGCGCCCAGCACCTCGGGTACTGAGGGCATCGCCAAGGCGGTCAGGCGCGGCGCAAGCGTGTTCAGTGCGTCGGGTGCCTGACCGGCCAGCACGGCGATCTGGCGCCGAGCCAGCGTCGCCTGTTCGTGCAGGGCTTCGATTTGCGCCTGACCCTCGGGCAGGGCGGTCTGCGTTTGTGTCAGCTCCACCTGGCTGTCCAGGCCGGCGCCGACACGCTCGCGCGTGAGGCGCTCGATCGCCTGGCGCTGCGCAAGGGCTTGCTGGGCGACTTCCTCATCGGCCAGCACGCGGGCCAGTGCCACGTAGGCCCGTGCCAGTTGCGCCGCCAGGGTGTTGGCTGCGGCCGCCGCATTCGCCTGCGCCGCGCGCGCCTGGCCCAGCGAGGCCTCAAGTTCGGCACGGTGCAAGCCAAAGAAGTCGGGGCTCCAGCTGAGCGAGGCCTGCAGGTTCGCACTGTCATACATGTTGCCTGCCACAGGCGGCGGCACCAAGCCGTTGGCCGTGTAGCGCTGGCGCGTGGCATCCAGCGTCAACTGGGCTTGCGGACCGTTGGCGGCGTGGCGGGCATCGGCCAGTGCTGCGGCCTGGGCCGCGCGCGCGCGCGCCACCGCCAGGCTGGGCTGCTGTGCCAGGGCCTGGTCAATCAGGGTGTCGAGCTTTGCATCTCCCAGGGCCGTCCACCAGCGGACCTGCGGCAGGCTGGCGGTGTCGGCACCGGTCTGCGTGAGTCCCAAAGCCTGCGGCGCGGTGCGCGCCAGGGCCTCATGGGGTGGGCCGGGCTGGGCGCAAGCGGCCAGCAGGCTGGCGCCGGCAAGCGCCAGCACACGCACGGCGAGAGGAATGGCGCGCTGGTGCGGCCGCAGGGTGTCAGGCATGGCGTTGGAAGGAGAGAAAAAGTTCAGCTGGAAATGCCGCAATGGCGCAGCGAGTCGCCATTGGCGAGCATGCGGCGCAGCAGCACCAGCAACTGCTGCCATTCGTCGGTCGAAAAACCGGCCAGATGGGCATTGAGGGTATCGGCCAGCACCGGAGTGAGCTCCTGCGCCATCGCCGCGCCCAGCGGCGTCGCGCGCACATGGACCACGCGGCGGTCGCTGGTTGAGCGCTCGCGCACGACCAATTCCTTGGTCTCAAGGCGATCGAGCAGGCGGGTCACTGTGGCCGGGTCGGCTTCGAGGTCGCGCGCCAGGGCGGCCAGCGTGGTGTCCTTGCAGCGCGAGATTTTGTAGAGCGGGAGGCACTGAGCAAAGGTCAGCCCGCGGCCCTGCAACTGGGCGTCGGCGGCGGCGCGAATCGACGACAGCACGCTGCGCAGCAGATAGCCCACGCTGTCCTCGGGCGTCAGCGTTGCGGCTGTGTAGAACGGTGCGGGTTCGGGTGTGATGGGCTGGGCCGGCTCTGCGCGCGCGTCCATCGCAGGCGTGAGCGGCCCTGCAGCCTGGGCGGTGTCGCCAAGAGAGGGTTTGGGAAAATCCATCCCCGAGAATTTACTTGACGAGACAACTATTGTTCAAGCAATTATTTAAAACCCTTTTGTGATCCAGGTTTTGCAGGGAGCGACCAGGCGGGGCGTGCGGGCGGGCAGGCGTATGGATGTGTGGGCTACGTCGTTTGCGCAGGCTCACGTTCGTTGAGGCCATCAGCCTCCTGAGAAAAGCCCACGGCAGCCGAGTCCGGCACCTCGCGCGAAAGCGCCTCGCGGCCCTCCGACGTGATCGCCAGCACGCGCCCCAATCGGCTTGGCGAGCCGGGCACAGGCAGCATGGCGGCGATATAGCCCGCCGCACGCAAAACGCGCAAGCGATCAATGTCCCGTTCGTCGCCCAAGGTGCAGGGCAGGGGTGTGCTGGCCAGTTCTCGCAACAGTTCCATTGGCATGAGCAAGCTCCGATGTGTTTGGCGTATTTTTGCGTCGCAACGATGACGGTTCAATGAAAAATACGTTTTGACACCGTTGGCTCGGGGGCCAACAAAGACGCACGGCCGAATACCCTTGGCCTGGGGCCCGGAAGGCCGCAGCAAGGCGCAAGCGCAACGGCGAACACAAGGCGCGCTGGGCACCGTGCCGCTCCAAGGCGACCGCTGCACGAGGCCGAGGAAGCCCGAGGCTTGCGGTCAAGGCGCCACCGGAGAAGCCCGCCGGTCACAGGAAGTGGAGGTGAATGCTATCAAAAATATAGCTATTGGTGCCTACTGAATAAGCGCTGGAGGCCAATTTCTATCAAAATTTCAGCGCCCGAGCGCTGCAATGGCCACCACCAGCACGCCGAGCGCCAGGTTGACAGCCACGCCCTTGCGCACGCTCGCCAGCGCCGCAGCGCCCGCAGGCCAGTCGGCAGCCGCCACGGCCCGCGCCAGGCGCGCATACGGCCCCAGCCGCACGACAGCAAAGATGCCCATCATCACGAGCCCGATGGCCGCCATGGCATGCCAGTTCCAGGGCATGGCCGCACCCGCGCGCGCCGCCAGGAACATGATGCCCAGGCCGCTCGCCAGCGTCAGCAGCGCGGCAGCCAGCACCCAGTTCAAGAAGCGCGTCAGCACGGCGTGCATCAGGCGCAGCCGCTCTGGCGGTGCCAGCAAAGGCAGGGCCGGGCGCAGGCAGAAATGCGCGAACGCCATGCCGCCCACCCAGACGACGATGCTGAGCAGGTGGACGAAGAGAAGCAGGGCGGTGAACATGGCAGGGGGCGGCTCTGTGGCCAGGGCGTCGATGCGGTCCATTGTGCCTTTGCACGGGGGCGCGTCGGGTAACATGCGCGGCTTGGGCCAACCGTGGCAGGGCCGGGGCCAATGCCTCGTCGCCCAGGGGTGCGGGCCCGTGGTTTTCCTGGTGCATCGTGCGACTCAATTCGATCAAACTTTCCGGCTTCAAATCGTTCGCCGAACCCACCAACTTCCTGCTGCCAGGCCAACTGGTGGGCGTGGTGGGGCCCAACGGTTGCGGCAAGTCCAACATCATGGACGCCGTGCGCTGGGTGCTGGGCGAATCGAAGGCCAGCGAGCTGCGTGGCGAGTCGATGCAGGACGTGATCTTCAGTGGCACCACCACCCGCAAGCAGGCCAGCCGCGCCAGCGTCGAGCTGGTGTTCGAGAACAACGACCACCGCGCCGGCGGCCAGTGGAACCAGTACGCCGAAATCGCCGTCAAGCGCGTGCTGACGCGCGACGGCACCAGCAGCTACTACATCAACAACCAGCCGGTGCGCAGGCGCGACGTGCAGGACGTGTTCCTGGGTACGGGCCTGGGGCCGCGCGCCTACGCCATCATTGGCCAGGGCACGATCAGCCGCATCATTGAAAGCCGGCCCGAAGAGCTGCGCCTGTTCCTTGAAGAGGCGGCGGGCGTCTCCAAATACAAAGAGCGCCGGCGCGAAACCGAAAACCGCTTGCACGACACGCGCGAGAACCTCACGCGCGTCGAAGACATCCTGCGCGAGCTCTCCGGCAACCTGGAGCGCCTGGAAAAACAGGCCGAGGTGGCCCAGCGCTACAAGACCTTGAACGCCCAGGCCCAACTGCGCCAGCAGCAGCAGTGGTTTTTGAAGCGCGCCGACGCGCAGGCCGAGCAGGAGCGCGTGCGGCTCGACGGCCTGCAGGCGCTGAACGACCTGGAATCGCGCACCGCCGACCTGCGCCATGTCGAGTCCGAACTCGAAACCATCCGCCAGGCCCACTACGCTGCCGGGGACCAGGTCAACCAGGCCCAGGGCAAGCTCTACGAAGCCACGGCCGAAGTGGGCCGGCTTGAAGCCGAAATTCGCTACGTCATCGAAGGCCGCCAGCGCGTGGAGCAGCGCCTGGTGCAACTGGCGGCGCAGGCCGAAGAATGGGCCGGGCGCAGCAGCGAGGCCCAGGCCGAGCTGGAAAACCAGACCGGCGCCGGCATGGACGCCGAGGAGCGCGCGGAAATGCTGGCCGCGCAGGTGGAGGAGCAGGCCGCGGTGCTGCCCGATCTGGAAGATGCGCTGCGCGCCAGCCAGCGCGCCGCCGAAGACCAGCGCACCGCCGTGGTGCAGGTGCAGCAGCAGATCCAGGTGCTGGCGGCCGAGCAGCGCAGCCTGCAGGAGCAAAAGCGCCAGCAGGAACAGCGTTTTGAGCGCCTGCGCACCGACAAAAATGCCCTGGCCGCGCCCGACGAAGCCCGCTTGCAGAACTTGCAGGCGCAGCTCGATGAAGCGCGCGAAGTGGCTGAGACCCAGGCCGCGCGCCTGGCCGAACTGCAGGACGCGGTGCCCCTGCTGGACGACGAGCGCCGCACGCGCCAGCAGACGGTGAACGCCGAGAGTGCCCGCCTGGCAGAGCTCTCGGCGCGCATGGAAGCCCTGAAGGCGCTGCAGGAAAAGCTCAAGACCTCCTCGAAATTGCAACCCTGGCTCGAGCGCCAGGGGCTGGAGGGCATGGCCGGCCTGTGGAGCCGCATCCACATTGAAACCGGCTGGGAAAACGCCTTGGAGGCCGCGCTGCGCGAGCGCCTCTCCGCCCTCGAAGTCGGGCGGCTGGAAACAGTGCGCGGGTTTCTGGGCAGCAGCGGCACTGAGGCCCCGCCGGCACGCCTGGCGTTTTTCAGCCTGCCTCCTGCGCCGCCCGCCGCACCGGCCACAGCGCTGCCACGCCTGGCCAGCCTGCTGCGGGTGCACGACGCGGGCCTCTCGGCCATCCTGGGCGAATGGCTGCAAGGCTGCTACACCGCCAGCAGCCTGGACGACGCGCTGGCCCTGCGCGACCGCCTGGCGCCAGGCGAAACCTTGTATGTGCCGGGGGGCCACGCCGTCACCGCGCACAGCGTCGGCTTTTATGCCCAGGATTCCGAGCAATCGGGTCTCCTGGCCCGCGCCCAGGAAATCGAGCACCTTGAAAAAGAGCTGCGCGCCCAGGCGCTGATCAGTGACGAAGCGCGCCTCGCCTTGGCCCGCGCCGAAAGCCAGTACCAGGACAGCGCCCAGCGCCTGGCGCAGACGCGGCGCGAAGCGGGGGAGTCGCAGAGCCGGGCGCACGAGCTGCAGGTGGAGCACCTGCGCCTGGCGCAGCTGGCCGAGCAGGCGCGTGCGCGCAGCGCGCAGATCGACGCCGACCTGGCCGAGGTGGAGGCGCAACTGGCCGATTTGCAGGAGCGCGCCGCTACCGCCGAAGGCCGCTTTGAAGAGCTGGATATGCAGCTGGCCGACACGCAGGAGCGCCATGCCCAATTGGGCGAGCGGGTGATCGAGGCGGAACGGCGCCTCGCGGCCTGCCGCGAGCAGCAGCGCAGCCTGGAGCGCCAGGCCCAGGAGGCCGCGTTCTCCCAGCGCAGCGCCGCAGCGCGCCGTGCCGAGCTCGAACGCACCCTGGCCACCGCGTTCAGCCAGATTGCGGCCCTGGCGGCGGAGCGCGAGCGCGCCCAGGGCGAGTTGGCGCGCCTCTCTGACGCCGCCGCCCAGGGCGGCCTGCAGCAGGTGCTGGCGCAGAAGATGGAGCGCGAGCAGGCACTGGCCGCCGAGCGCAGCCGCTACGACGACCTGACCGCGCGCCTGCGCGCGAGCGACGAGCGGCGCATGCAGATCGAGCGCGCACTGGAACCGCAACGCGCGCGCATTACCGAATTTCAGCTCAAGGAGCAGGCCGCGCGTCTGGGTCTGGAGCAGTACAGCACGCTGCTGCAGGAGGCAAACGCCGATCTGGCCGCGTTGGAGGCCTCTGTGGCTGAGGGCGGGGTGCGCCTGGCGGGCCTGCAGGGCGAGATCGACCGGCTGCAGCAGGGCATTGCCGCGCTGGGCGCCGTGAACCTTGCCGCGCTGGACGAACTCGCTGCGGCCAGCGAACGCAAGGTGTTCCTCGACGCGCAGACGGCCGACCTGCAAGAGGCGATGAACACGCTGGAAGACGCCATTCGCAAGATCGACGGCGAGACGCGCCAGCTGCTCTCGGGCACCTTTGACGCCGTGAACCAGCACTTTGGCCGCATGTTCCCCGAGCTGTTTGGCGGCGGCAATGCGCGCCTGATCGTGACCGGCGACGAAATCCTCGATTCGGGCGTGCAAGTCATGGCGCAGCCGCCGGGCAAGAAGAACCAGACCATCCACCTGCTCTCGGGCGGCGAGAAGGCCTTGACGGCGATTGCGCTGGTGTTTGCCATCTTTCAGCTCAACCCGGCGCCGTTTTGCTTGCTGGACGAAGTCGATGCGCCGCTCGATGACGCCAACACCGAGCGCTACGCCCGCCTGGTGATGAGCATGAGCACGGACACGCAGTTTCTTTTCATCAGCCACAACAAGATCGCCATGGAGATGGCCCAGCAGCTCATTGGTGTCACCATGCAGGAGCAGGGCGTTTCGCGCATCGTGGCGGTCGACATGGAATCGGCCTTGTCGATGGCTGAACTATGAATCCCCCTGCGTCGCTTCGCGCCTTCCCCCAAGGGGGACGCCTCCAGTGGACTGGCGGAGCCAGTTCCACGGTGGCGCTGGCGAAGAGAATCGGCGCCCGCCGTAGTCGATGCTGCCGTGGTCTCACAATGGCAGCGGTCAGAATTTAGCGGTCTATTTTTCGCAAGCCGAGAACGTTTTTTATGAGCACCCTGCAAATCAGTCTGGCCGTGATCGGCGCCGTGTTGCTGGCCCTCATCGTGGCCTACAACGCCTGGACCAACCACAAGAACGCGCCGCGCCGCGCCGAGCGCAGCGACGCCCCGCGCCAGGAGCCTGCGTTTGACGGCGCCACCCCGCTGCCCAACATGGCCGATGCGCAAGGGCATCCGCCCCCCGAGGACCGCGATGGCGATTTCGCTGCTACCGTGCCGGACGAGTCGGCCCTGGCCCTGGCGCTCCCGCCTTCGAGCCACAGCGCCGAGCGCCGCCCTGCACTGGACGCGCTGATCGACGCCATTGCACCGCTGTCGCTCGACCACCAGGTCTCGGGCGAAGCCGCGCTGGCCGCCTTGCCGCCCACGCGCCGCGCCGGCAGCAAGCCCTTTGCCATCGAAGGCCAGAACGAAGAGAGCGGCCAATGGGAGATGCCCGCGCCTGGCCAGCGCTACCGGGCCTTCCAGGCAGGCGTGCAACTGGCCAACCGCACTGGCGCGCTGAACGAAATCGAATTCTCGGAGTTCGTTGCCAAGACCCAGACGTTTGCCGACGCCGTGGGCGCCGCGCCCGACTTCCCCGACATGCTGCACGAGGTGGCCCGCGCGCGCGAACTTGACCAATTCGCCAGCGACCACGACGCCCAACTCGCCTTTGTGCTGCGCGCGCGCCAAGCCGCCTGGAGCCCCGGCTATGTGCACCAGAACGCGTCGCGCGCTGGCTTCGTGGCCGGTACGCTTCCGGGCCGCATGGTGCTGCCCGCCAGTGGTGAAGGGGGCGGGGCCGTGCTCAGCCTGTCGTTCGATACCCAGGCCGCGTTGTCGGACAACCCCGAGCATTCGGCCGTGCGCGAACTGCTGCTGAGCCTGGACGTAGCGCAGGTGCACCGCAGCGAGCATCCCTTTGCGCGCCTGCGCGAAGTGGCCGTGCAGTTGTGCGAAAGCATGGACGCGCTGCTGTGCGACCAGAACGGCTCGCCGCTGCCCGCCATGGCCATGGATCCGATTGCCGGCGACCTGGAGCTGCTCTACGACAAGCTCGATGGCCGCGACCTCTCGGCCGGCTCGCCGCAGGCGCGGAGAGTGTTTAGTTGACCCCCCCTGCGTCGCTTCGCGCCGTCCCCCCGGGGGGACGCCACCGGTGGCCCGGCAAAGCCGGTTCCACGGTGGCCGCTGGTAGGGGCTGCGCCAGTTTTACACGCTCTGGGCGGTTCGACACACCATGGACCACTGCGGCTGCGGCCCGTTGACCTCCCAAGATCCGTTCGGGCTGAGCCTGTCGAAGCCCTTCAAGCCTCCGACAAGCTCGGGGCAGACCAAGCTCAGGGCGAACGGTTCAAATTTCACAGGGCCAGCGCAATAAGATGCCCAAAAACTTAGATCTTTTTTCGGCTCCAGCGCAATCTGGACAAGCGCATGCAGCTATAAAAATAGAAGCATTGCGCCAGCAGCTGGACCGCTGGGCGCACCAGTACTACGTGCAGGACGCGCCCGAGGTGCCCGACGCCGAGTACGACCGCGTCTTTCGCGAACTGCAGGCGCTGGAAGCGCAGTTCCCCGAGTGGGTCACGCCCGCGTCACCTACCCAGCGCGTGGGCGGTTCGCCGCGCCCTGAGCTGAGCTCGGTGCGGCACGCCGTGCCCATGCTGTCCATTCACACCGAAACCGACGTGTCGCCTGCCGGCGCACTCGCCTTCGACGCCCGCGTACGCCGCGAACTCGGTCTGGCGGCTGACGCTGCGCCCGTGGCCTACGTGGCGGAGCTCAAGTTCGACGGCCTGGCCATGAACCTGCGCTACGAGGCCGGCGTGTTGGTGCAGGCCGCCACCCGGGGCGATGGCGAAGTGGGCGAGGACGTGACGCACAACATCCGCACCATCCGGCAGATTCCTTTGCGCTTGCCGAGCGATGTGCCAGCCATCCTGGAAGTGCGCGGCGAGGTCTACATGGCGCGTGCCGACTTCGAGCGGCTGAATGAGGCCCAGCGCGAGCGCGGCCAGAAAACCTTCATCAACCCGCGCAACACCGCCGCCGGCGCGGTGCGCCAGCTTGACCCGGCCATTGCCGCGCAGCGGCCGCTCCGATTTTTTGCCTATGGCTTGGGGGAGGTCACGCCCGCGCCGCAAGGCGGCCCGGATTTCGCCACGCACTTCGACCTGCTCCAGCAATTGAAGCAATGGGGTTTTCCGGTCGCAGCGCAGACCACACAAGCGCTGGGCGCTAGCGAATTGGTAGCGTTCCACGAGCGCATCGCCGCTGAGCGCGACGCGCTCCCCTACGACATCGACGGCGTGGTCTACAAGGTCGATTCGCTTGCCCTGCAGCGCCAGCTCGGTTTCAAGACGCGCGAGCCGCGCTGGGCCGTGGCGCACAAGTTTCCGGCGCAGGAGATGGTCACGCGCATTGAGGGTATCGACGTACAGGTCGGCCGCACCGGCAAGCTGACCCCGGTGGCGCGGCTGGCGCCGGTGTTTGTCGGCGGCGTCACCGTCACCAACGCCACGCTGCACAACCTGTTCGAAATCCGCAAGAAGGGCGTGCGCGTGGGCGACGAGGTGGTGGTGCGCCGGGCGGGCGACGTGATTCCCGAGGTGGTGGGTGTGGTGCCGGGCGCGCGGCCAGGCTACGTGCACAACTTTCGCATGCCCAGGCAGTGCCCCATCTGCGGCAGCGCCGTGGTGCGTGAACCCGGCGAGGCCAACCACCGCTGCACCGGTGGCCTGTTTTGCCCGGCGCAGCGCAAGGAAGCGCTGCTGCACTTTGCCGCCCGCCGCGCCATGGACATCGACGGCCTGGGCGAAAAGCTGGTGGACCAACTGGTCGATGGCGCCGTGGTGCGCACCTTGCCCGACCTGTACCGCATCGGCCTTGTTGGCTTGCTGGCGCTCGAGCGCATGGGTGAAAAATCGGCACAGAACCTGCTGGCCGCGCTGGAAAAATCCAAAAGCACCACATTGCCGCGCTTCTTGTTTGGGCTCGGCATCCGCCAGGTGGGCGAGGCCACGGCCAAGGATCTGGCGCGGCATTTCGGCAGCCTGGACGCCATCTTGCAGGCCAGTACCGAGCAGTTGCTGCAGGTGCGGGATGTCGGGCCGGTGGTGGCCGAAGCCATCCACACTTTTCTGGCCCAGCCGCACAACGTCGAAGTCATCGAACAACTGCGCGCCTGTGGCGTGCACTGGCCCGAAGGCCCGCCGGCCGAGCGCACGCAACTGCCGTTGGCCGGCATGACGGTGGTGCTCACCGGCACCTTGCCCACGCTCTCGCGCGAGGCGGCCAAGGAACTGTTGGAGGCCGCGGGCGCCAAGGTGGCCGGCTCGGTCAGCAAAAAAACCAGCTACGTGGTGGCCGGCGAGGAGGCCGGCAGCAAGCTCGCCAAGGCGCAGGAGCTGGGCGTGCAGGTGCTGGACGAAGCGGGTATGTTGGCACTGCTGGCCCCGCAAGGCGTATGACCGGCCCCCGCAAACCCGTCATCGGCCTGGTGCTGGGCAGCGGCTCGGCGCGCGGCTGGGCGCATATCGGCGTGATCCGCGCGCTGCAGCAGGCCGGCATCCAGCCCGACTTGGTTTGTGGCGCCTCGATTGGCGCCGTGGTGGGCGCCGCCTACGCGCTGGGCGAACTGGACCGTTTCGAGCAGTGGGCAAGGGGCCTGACCGGGCGCACCATGTTCTCGTTCATGGATTTCAAGCTCGCGGGCGGCATGCTCAAGGGCGAACGGGTGATCGAGTTCTTCCGCAACCGCTTCTCCGACCGCCCCATCGAGGCGTTGGACATGCCTTTTGCCGCCGTGGCCACGGGCCTGCACTCGGGCAGCGAGGTGTGGCTGCGCACCGGCTCCACCGCCGACGCGGTGCGCGCCTCGATGGCCTTGCCCGGCCTGTTCACCCCCGCCCAGCGCGAAGGGCGCCTGCTGGTCGATGGCGGGCTGGTCAACCCCGTGCCCGTGTCGCTGGCACGGGCCATGGGGGCCGACATCGTGATCGCCGTCGACCTGAACGCCGACATCCTGGGCCGCCATTTGCGCGGGCCCGGCGCCAACGGCGCGGCCAGGCTGCCCGCCGAAGCACCGGAGAACGATGAGGACACCGCTGGCTGGCTGAGCCGCCTGCAAGATGGCTTTGCATCCCTGCTGCCCGCGCCCGACCCCGCACGCGTGCCCACGCCGTCACTGGTGGAGGTGGTGCTGGCCAGCGTCAACATCATGCAGGTGCGCATCACGCGCAGCCGCATGGCCGGCGACCCGCCCGAGGTGATGATCGCCCCGCAACTGGCCCACCTGGGCCTGATGGACTTCTACCGCGCCGAGGAGGCCATCGCTGAGGGGCAGCGCGCGGCGGAGAAGACGTTGCCGTTTTTGCAGCAGTTGGGGTTGGGGGCGGTGTAGGCGGTTGGGTGGTCTATCGATTTGGATGCGAGATTTTCTGGACGGGCGGTATGCGTTCAGGGTTGCAATCGGCAAGGAGCCGCCGCTAGCGGTAACAAGAAGCAGCAGGTACTCAACGACTAAATCCAGCCGCCGCCGTAGGCGGTCGGCTGGAATGCAGAGTTAGGCCGCTTTGGTTGCAGGAATCTTCCTCTGGCGTTTTTCACGATTTTCGGTAAGTACGAGGCGGTACTTCAATCCATTGTTTACATGAAAAGGAAAATGGAAGTCGATCTGTATGTAGGGACTCGTGCAAACATACTCCCAGTTCACACTCACTTTTTGGCCGATAATTGAGTTGGAAAATAGGAATCGGAGGACTTCATTGACCTCTCCGTCGCTAGCAGCCGTTTTAATAGATTTATAATTTTCAAAAAACTGGGAACGAGTGAATATCTCATACCCAATATTTTGAAGTGCCATCAGATAGGATTCAAAGTCAGGGTTCTGAGCAGCCCATTCATCAATCAGTTCGTCATACATACTGGACGATACATTCTTCTCAGCGGCGTAGAGATCTTTTGATGTGTAAAGCTCACTAGCAACCGGTTTGTGGATTTCGCGAACCTTGTTCAAATAGACGATTAGGTCGCGCGGGCGATAGAATGACCTCCTTAGCATGTGCTTCAGCGGCGTAGCCCCATGTCGCACGGTTTTATTTTCGAAGATGGATGCTGACTTTTCAGTCAATTGAATATTTGCTGTTTGCGGTGCGTATTTTTCGATGCGCTCGGTGATCATTGCATCAAGCGAATCGTAGTCCCATTTAATTTCAACTGCGCCGTCTTGATAAACCTTATTTTTATCATTGAACCGAAGCGTTTCATAGATATCCGCGCGCAGGAAAACGACAACCTTTAACTTCCCGTCATACAGTATCGAGTGGTTTATATTCTGTGCACAAAGAATTAAATTTACCAATATCTTTGAATATTCTTCTATTTCCCCATGAAGCCAGTTTTCATCCAATTGGTCAATGATGACTAGTTGCTTGGCTTGGTTCGCATATCTTCGATATACTTCGTCGAAGTGATCCAATAGCTGAAAAGCGTTAGCGCGCAATTGGCGTTGGAGCTCCTCATGCTGGGCCACATCATCGAATTCTATTCCGCCAAGAGTGAGAGATATTTCATCAATATCTACACCAGGAAGATTAAATGATTTCAAACGAAATATTTTAGATTTAACAATTTCAAGCAAATCCGGGTCAGGTTTTCCGAACAACTTTAACAGGAGTTGTTTTGCATCTTTCAGGTCAGATGGAAGTTTCCCTCGCTTCTCCATGGTGTCGACTAGCCCAGCGAGGCATTTGACGACGATGATGTACCGCCAACTACGCTGGTACGATGAAATCTCTGACTCCATTGACTCACGATAAAGACGTTGAATCGGCCAAGGGTAGTCCTTGAAGCTCAGCGCGATCGTCCTGTAGCCATCCAGTTCGGTAATGGAAGCTTGTCGGAGGTATTCATAGATTGCTGTCTTGCCTGTGCCTTTCCGCCCAATGACCATCCATTGACCGCCTCGCACGACCCGATCAAGTAGGGGCGTCTTGACGAAGTACCGCATCAGATCGCGGTCACTCTCCGCAGAGACTTTGAACTCGGGAAGCCAATCTGTGATGTCAGGCATATGGTTGAATCGCTTGAAGCATTGAGAATCACCGCAGTGTAGACGGCGAGGGGTTAGACCTCAGTGGCGCTATTTTTGACGGGCTCGCCCTCTGGCGGTAGCCTTCTTCGAATTGTTGCCACGCACTCAGTCACTGAGTTACTACTACGTCTCCACAAAAGCAGCAGAACACCGCCAACAACGAAGCCAACTGCCACGAGCGAGATAAACGAGAATAGCACTGTATTCGACTTAATTTCTGTCAGTACTATTGAACACAGAAGTGCCAATGCGAACGAGATAAGAGCGATAGAAATAGTCAAATATATCGAATCGGGAGAGCCCTTCTCGATTATGGTCAATTCGCTCTCAGAGATTTCGAAGATTGTCAGATTGTCAAGACGGGCTCGGCGTATTGCTGGCGCGAACTCACTGAAGGGCTTGTCGGTAGGCAACATTGCTCACGCTCCAATGGTGCGGACGGATGCGTGCACTGTTCCAGTGAAGCCTCCGAGGTCAACGACGAGATGCCACCTACCGGGTCGTGGAGGCTTCAGATGAACCGGCGACTTCTTGGCCAGTCCTCCAAAGTATTGATGCTTTTCACCTCGCCTGTATTTGTTGTAGTTCGAATCGTCCAGCAACCGCACGTTTGCCTGCTTGTCCAGGGTTACCTCGACAGATTGATCCGTCGTTAGGTCAAGGTGATAGTGAAGAAAGTTCATGGCGCCACTGAAATTGGATTCTGAGGCCTACGAATGAAAGGGACTTCCCCGTCCCGAGTGATCCTCGCAGTTGCGGGGTACGGCACCAAAGTGCCACGATGGGAAGTGTTATTTCTCATCAACTCACTCGTTTTTGTGGAATGGGATATCCATGTCTGCCATTGTCACCATTGGAATCGATCTCGCCAAGAACGACTTTGCTGTTCACGGCGTGGATGCCACAGGCAAGAGCGTGCTGGTGCGCCCCAGCGTGCCGCGTGCCAAGTTGCTCGAACTCATCGCCTCGCTGCCGCCTTGCGTCATCGGCGTGGAAGCCTGCTCTGGCGCCCACCACTGGGCGCGCGAGTTTGAGAAGTTTGGCCATGTAGCCAAGCTTTTCGGCATTCTTGCTGTATAAAAATACAACGCAAAATTCAGCCATGAAACCCGCCGCCCCTCCTGTGTTGCGCGCCACACGGTTGCTGGATTAGGTCCGTGAGCGAATTGGTTACAAACACTATAGCCTGCGCACCGAGCAGGCATATGTGCACTGGGTGCGGGTGTTCGTGAATTGGCACGGTTTAGCGGCTTTGATCTGAGCGGCTGGTCTGGGTCAAAAGCTGCGCTACGCCCCATCGCAAGCAGGCATCTCGAAGCCGTCTTGGCAGCAACAACCCCAAACCGCAATGTCCGACGATTGGCGGTATAACTGCGCACCTCGCGCCCTCCATGGGCGGTCTGCAAGCCAACCCATCCCGCCTGCAAAACTCCCAATTTGATAGCTGCTAGCGCTTACCCATCAAGCGCTTGAGCCACTTTTTACCAAAATTCCCATGTCTTTCCCTGCTTTCCTGCGCACGCGCTGGGCCGCGCTGCGGCCGGTGTGGGCGCGCATGCTGCAGCGGCCTGAAAAGCTGCTGTCGCTGCACAGCCTGCTCTGGGCGCTCATCGCCGCCGGGCTGGCGATGGTGCTGTATGTGCTGGTGCTGATTCCGTTCACGCCGGGCATTCGCGACATCCGCAAGGCCAAGATGGAGCAGCCGGCGCAGCTCGTCGCGGCCGATGGCAAGCTGCTGGCCGAGTACCGCTGGGTGAACCGTGCCTGGGTGCCGCTCAGCGAGATTGCCCCGCCGGTGGTGGACGCGCTGATCGCCACCGAGGACCACCGCTTCTACAAGCACTGGGGGCTGGACTGGCGGCGCACGGCGTCGGCGCTGGTGCGCACGCTGGGGGGCGACAAGCAGGGCGGCTCCACCATCACGCAGCAACTGGCGCGCAACCTGTACCCCGAGGAGATTGGCCGCGCGCCCACGCTCACGCGCAAGATCAAGGAGGCCATCACGGCGCTGAAGATCGAGGCGCTGTACTCCAAGGACGAAATCCTGGAGACCTACCTGAACACCGTGCCGTTCCTCTACAACGCCTACGGCATAGAGATGGCGGCGCGCACGTATTTCGACAAGTCGGCCGACCAGCTCAACGTGCTGGAGAGCGCAACGCTGATCGGCATGCTCAAGGGCACGGCCTACTACAACCCGGTGCTGAACCCCGAGCGCGCCCAGGCCCGGCGCAACACCGTGCTGTCGCAGATGAAGAAGCGCGGCAAGCTGGCCGAGGCGGAATACGCCGCGCTCACCAAGCGCCCGCTGCGCATCCGCTTCGAGCGGCAGGTGGAAACGGCCGGCCCCGCACCGCACCTGGCGCAGCAGTTGCGCAAGGAGCTCATTGACTGGGCCGACCGCAATGGCTACAGCCTGTATGCCGACGGCCTGGTGATCCGCACCACCATCGATTACCGCCTGCAAATGCTCGCCAACCAGGCCGTCGCGCGCCAGGGCCGGGCGCTGCAGGGCGTGGCCGACACGGCCTGGGCCGCGCGCAGTGCCTGGAACGCCAAGAGCCCGCTGGTGCAGCAACTGGTGCGCGAATCGGCGCGCTACGAATCCGCCGTGGCCAAGGGCGTGGCGCCCGAGGACGCCCTCAAGGACCTGCTGGGCGACCCGGCCTTCCTGCGAATACTGCGCCAGGAAAAGACGCGCGTGCAGGCCGGCTTCATGGCCATGGACCCGCGCACGGGCGAGGTGCGCGCCTGGGTGGGCAGCCGCGACTTCGCGCAGGACCCGTTCGACCATGTGCAGGCGGCGCGCCGCCAACCGGGCTCCACCTTCAAGCCCTTCGTGTACGGCGCCGCGTTCGATCAGGGCATGCTGCCCACCGATACGCTGATGGACACCGCCGTGGAAATCCCGCTGGGCAACAAGCAGGTCTGGCGCCCGACGGACGGCAACAAGCCGCCGAGCGAGATGCCCATGACGCTGCGCGACGGCCTGGCGTATTCCAAGAACACCATTACCGCGCAGCTCATGCAACAGGTGGGCCCCTTGCGCGTGGCGCAGCTGGCACGCGCCATGGGCGTGCGCGAATCGAAGCTGGACGTGGTGCCCTCGCTGGCGCTGGGCACCAGCCCGGTCACGCTCAAGGAAATGGTGGCGGCCTACGGCGCCATTGCCAGCGCCGGCAGCTACCACGCGCCCCGGGTCATCACGCGCATCGAGGACAAAAACGGCAAGGTGCTGGAAGACTTCGCCCCCGCCGCGCCCGAGCGGGTGCTGGGCCTGACGGCGGCGCAGCAGTTGCGCGACGCCATGCGCGGCGTGATTGACAAGGGCACGGGCGTGGCCATCCGTAGCCGCTACGGCATCACCGCCGACGTGGCCGGCAAGACCGGCACCACGCAGGACAACACGGACGGCTGGTTCATCCTGATGCACCCGCAGTTGGTGGCCGGTGCGTGGGTGGGCTTCAACGACGGGCGCATCACCCTGCGCAGCGACTACTGGGGCCAGGGCGCGCACAGCGCGCTGCCCATGGTGGGCGAGGTGTTCCAGCAGGCGCTGCGCGCCAAGGTGATCGACAGCCACCAGCGCTTCATCGACGAGAACGAGTCCAGCTGGGTGGGCAGTGCCGTGGCCGGCGTGCGCAACTGGGTGTACGACCTGTTCGGCCGCCGCACTGGCGGGCCAGACGCCCCGGACCGCACGGCAGGCGCCGTGCCGGTGCCCGGCGCCACGCCCGCCACGCCCGGCGCACCGGCCCCCGCCGAAGCAGAGCAGCCCGAGATCACCGAAGCGCCGCTGGTGCCGCTGGAAAATGCGACACCCCGGGCGCAGCCCTTGCCGCCGGTCACCGACGACGGGCTGCCGGAGGCCGCGAGCCCGGAGATGGCACCTGCGCCGCAGCCGGGCATTGTGATCTCAACGCCACCTCCGCCGCAGCCGCAGCCGCAGCCAGGCATTGTGGTCACCACACCGGTGCAGCGCGGCGTGGTGGTGCCTGCGCCGGCTCCGGCGCAGGGCAACGTGCCGTTTTTCGTGGAAACGCGCCCCTGAGAACGTGTTTACGGTCTCGCGACCCCTGGGAGATCGCAAACCCGTTCTGGGTGGTGGGGTGCGCCGCTAGTGTCGTGAGTTGGAAGTACGTTGAAAAAGGAAAGAGGTCGAAATCGTCGTCAGGCAAGGCGCAAACCACAGCGATAGTCGGTGCTATCGCGCGGATTTGCAACGCGGCATGGCGGCGATTCTCGGCATCTTTCTGAGGCGAACTTCTAACTCACGACACTAGTCGATGTCTACGCAGTGCATGCCAAACTGGCCGGTACGCCGGTCGGCAAAGAAGCGCACCAGGGTTTCCTTGACGGTGCGAAACGCCAGCTCGTCCCAGGGCACCTCGTCCTCGGTGAAAAAACGTGCCTCCAGCGTCTCGAAGCCGGGGTCCAGATGCTCCGACAGCAGTTCGGCGCGGTAAAACAGATGCACCTGGCCCACGCGCTGCACATTGAGCACGGCAAACAGCGGCCCGAGCACGATCTGCGCGCCGGCTTCCTCGTCGGTCTCGCGCGCGGCGCCCTGCGACGTGGTTTCGTTCAGTTCCATGAAGCCGGCCGGCAGCGTCCATTTGCCGCGCCGCGGTTCGATGGCGCGCAGGCACAGCAGCACGCGGCCATCGGGCAGCACCGGGATGGTGCCCACCACGTTGAGCGGATTTTCGTAGTGCACGCGCCCACAGCTCGGGCAGATGGCGCGCTGGCGGGTGTCGCCGTCGTCGGGCAGGCGGTAGACCACGGCGGTGCCACAGTCGCGGCAATGTCGGATAGGGTTGTGCAAGCTCATGCGAAAAATTTTGCCAAAAAAGGCCGCCAGCGCTTGTGCTGATTGCGCATGCAGCTATTGAAAAGTGAGTTGCTTTACGCCACCCGCAGGCGCAGGGGCGCGAGGCCGTCGACACCGCCTTCGAGCAGGTCGCCGTGCTGTACGGCGCCCACGCCCGCTGGGGTGCCGGTGTAGATCAGGTCGCCGGGCGCGACCTGCCAGGCCTTGGAGAGGTGCTCGATGACCTCGCTGATGTTCCAGATCAGCTGGGCCACGTTGCTGCGCTGGCGGTCCGCGCCATTCACCTGCAGCCAGATGCCGGCCTGCTGGACGTCGCCCGCTTGCGCCGCAGGGGTAATGGGGGTGATGGGCGCGCTGGCGTCAAAGCCCTTGCCGATGCACCAGGGGCGGCCCTGTTTTTTCATCTCGCCCTGCAGATCGCGCCGCGTCATGTCCAGGCCCACCGCGTAGCCGAAGATGTGCTGGTGGGCATCGGCCGCAGCAATGTCCCGTCCGCCTTTGCCAATGGCCACGACCAGCTCGATCTCGTGGTGCAGGTTCTGCGTCAGGCTGGGGTAGGGCAGCAGCGCCGGCGCTTCACCCGCCGCCAGCACCAGGGCGTCGGCCGGCTTCATGAAGAAGAACGGCGGCTCGCGGCCGGTAAACCCCATTTCCTGGGCGTGCTCCTCGTAGTTGCGGCCCACGCAGTAGATGCGGTGCACGGGAAAACGCGCCTCGGTGCCCAGCACCGGAACGCTGGTGACGGGCGGCGGTGGAAAGACATAGCTCATCAGATACCCCTTGCGGTCATTGGCGCCGGGCGCGGCAGGCAGTGCCGTGGCTACACTCGCGCCCATGTCCGAAAGCTCGCATTGTCACCGCGCCAAGCCGCTTGTGCAGGCAGGGGTCTCGCTGGCCGATGCCGATGGGTTGGGCCGCAATGGGCTGTGCCCCGACTGGTTGCGCCCCGACTGGCCCGCGCCCGCGCAGGTGCACGCGCTGTGCAGCACGCGCGCCGGCGGCGTGAGCACCGGTGCTTTTGCCAGCATGAATCTGGGCGCCCATGTGGGCGATGCGCCGCAGGCGGTGGCAATCAACCGCCAGCGCCTGCAGTCGGCGCTGCAGCACACCACGCCGGGTGCGCGGCCGGTGTTTTTGAATCAGGTGCACGGGGCGTCGGTGCTTGAACTGGCTTGCGGCGTCAGCGATGGCGCTTGCGCCGACGCGGCCGTGACGTCGTGCGCAGGCCTGGCCTGCACCATCATGGTGGCCGACTGCCTGCCGGTGCTGATCACGGATCGCCAGGGCCGTGCGGTGGCCGCCGCGCACGCGGGCTGGCGCGGACTGGCGGGCGGTGTTCTGGAGTCGGTTTTGGAGAGTTTCAAGGCGCTAGCGCTTATGAACAGGGTGCTGGATGCTACACAAATAAGAGCGAATGGCGTGCTGGCTGCAGCCGACTTGCTGGTCTGGCTTGGCCCCTGCATCGGCCCGCAGGCGTTTGAAGTGGGTGCGGAGGTGCGGGAGGCGTTTTGTGCCGTGAATGCCCAGGCTGCAGCGCATTTCTCGCCCCAGGCGGGCGGCAAATACCTGGCCGATCTGCCCGCCCTGGCGCGCCAGCGGCTTGCAGCGCTGGGCGTCGGCCAGGTCTATGGCAACGACGGCAGCGACGCGTGGTGCACGGTCACGCAGACCTCACGCTTCTTCTCGCACCGACGGGATGGCGGGCCCGGCGGCGGCACGGGGCGCATGGCCGCCTGCATCTGGCTCGGCTGAGGCGCTGGCTGCGGCCTGCGCTGCCGCTGCGCGTTCCTGCATTTCGCGCGCGTGGATCTTGCGCTTTCGGCCCGGCGTCCCCAGGATGTACACCAGGATCGACAGCGGGAGCAGGCCGTAGAGTCCGAACGTGACGATGGCGCCCAGCACGCTGCCCGTGGGGCTGGTGGCTTCGGCTACGGCCATCAGCATGGTCACGTACAGCCAGGCGATTACAACCAAATACATCAAGACTCCAGAGTAAGCAAAGCAAGGGGATAGAGCGGTACGATAGCAGCGGCATCAGCAACGCGGCGCGCGCGCCCACGAGGAGACAGCATGAGTTCCGATTCGCCTTGGGCCCAGAGCGCCCAGAATTTCCAGCAGATTTTCGGCGAAAGCTGGCAGCGTGCGCTGCAGGCCTTTCAGCAGATCGAATTGCCGGCGGTGGCTGGCGCCAGCGCGCAAGCTCCGATTCGCCTGGCGCCCGAAAAGCTCCAGGCCTTGCAACAACAATACCTGGACGAGGCCGCCAAGCTGTGGGCCGATGGCTTGCACGCGCCTCAGCCGCCCGCCGACAAACGTTTTGCAGGCGAGGCCTGGGCCAGCAATCCGGTGGCAGCATTTTCCGCCGCAGCGTATTTGCTCAACGCACGCACGCTCATGGGCCTGACCGACGCCATTGAGGGCGACGAGAAAACCCGCGCCCAGGTGCGTTTTGGCGTCGAGCAATGGATTGCCGCCATGGCGCCGAGCAATTTCCTCGCCTTCAACGCCGAAGCGCAGAGGAAGGCCATCGAGACCAAGGGCGAGAGCATTGCCAAAGGCATGGTCAACCTGATGCACGACATGCGCCAGGGCCATGTCTCGATGACCGACGAGAGTCTGTTTGAGGTGGGGCGCAACGTCGCCACCACCGAAGGCGCGGTGGTCTACGAGAACGACCTGTTCCAGCTCATTGAATACAAGCCACTGACCGACAAGGTCTACGAGCGGCCGTTTTTGCTGGTGCCACCCTGCATCAACAAGTTCTACATCCTCGACCTCCAGCCCGAGAACTCGCTCATCCGCTACAGCGTTGCACAGGGCCACCACACATTTGTCGTTAGCTGGCGCAACCCCGACAACTCACTGGCCGACAAGACTTGGGACAACTATGTCGAGCAAGGCGTCATGGAAGCCATCGGCGTGGTGCAACAGATCAACGGGGCTGAAAAAATCAATGCGCTCGGTTTCTGCGTAGGCGGCACGCTCCTCAGCAACGCACTGGCCGTGCTGGCCGCGCGTGGCGAAGAGCCGGTGGCCAGTGCCACTTTCCTCACCACGCTGATCGACTTTACCGACACCGGCATTCTCGACGTCTTTATCACCGAAGGCTTCGTGCGCATGCGCGAGATGCAAATGGGCAACGGTGGCCTGATGAAGGGCAAGGACCTCGCTTCCACCTTCAGCTTCCTGCGGCCCAACGACCTGGTGTGGAACTACGTGGTGGGCAACTACCTCAAGGGCGAAACGCCGCCGCCGTTTGACCTGCTGTATTGGAACAGCGACAGCACCAACCTCCCCGGTCCGTTCTACGCCTGGTACCTGCGCAACACCTATCTTGAAAACAATCTGGTCAAGCCTGGCAAGGTGACTGTGTGCGGCGAGAAGATCGATCTGGGCAAGATCAAGCTGCCGGTCTACATCTACGGCTCGCGCGAAGACCACATCGTTCCGATCAACGCAGCCTATGCCAGCACGCAGGTGCTGCCGGGCAAAAAGCGCTTCGTCATGGGGGCATCGGGCCACATTGCCGGCGTCATCAACCCACCGGCCGCCAACAAGCGCATGCACTGGATTCGCGAGGACGGCAAGTTCCCCGCCACCCTGGACGCCTGGCTCGAAGGCGCGACCGAGCACAAGGGCAGCTGGTGGACCGACTGGTCTGGCTGGCTCTCTGCCCACGCGGGCAAACAGGTGGCTGCGCCCAAGCGCTATGGCAAGGGCGCCAAGTTCAAGGCCATCGAGCCCGCGCCCGGTCGCTACGTCAAGCAGAAAGCCTGAAGCGCAATGACAACCCCCTGTGGCGCTTTGCGCCTTCGTACAGCCGCCACAGGCTACAGCCCTTCGGGGGTGTCCAAGCCTGCGCAGGCAGGCTCGGAGCCGCCCCCCTCAGCCCTTCTCTCGGCTTTGCCGGGAAGGGGGACGCCACCAGCGCGGCGGGGCGGCGCGGCCGGCACAGGCCCTTGCGCCGTGGCCGCTGGCCTGCGCCGCGCCAGGTGCATGCGTCGATGCAAGACGTAGCGCAATGGACCTCTGAATACCTTTTGAACAGCATTTCAACCCAAGGAAAAACCATGGAAGACATCGTTATCGTTTCCGCCGCCCGCACCGCCGTGGGCAAGTTCGGCGGCTCGCTCGCCAAAGTCCCTGCCACGGAGCTGGGCAGCATCGTCATCAAGGAAGCCATTGCCCGCGCCGGCGTCGGCCTGGACCAGATCGGCGAAGTCATCATGGGTCAGGTGCTCGCTGCCGGTGTCGGTCAGAACCCGGCGCGCCAGGCGCTGATGAAGGCGGGCGTGGCCAAGGAAACCCCCGGCCTGACCATCAACGCCGTGTGCGGCTCCGGCCTCAAGGCCGTGATGCTGGCGGCCCAGGCCATTGCCACCGGCGACAGCGAGATTGTGGTGGCCGGCGGCCAGGAAAACATGAGCCTCTCGCCCCATGTGCTCAACGGCTCGCGCGACGGCCAGCGCATGGGCGACTGGAAGATGGTAGACAGCATGATCGTGGACGGCCTGTGGGACGTGTACAACCAGGTCCACATGGGCATCACCGCAGAAAATGTTGCCAAGCAATACGGCATCACGCGCGAGATGCAGGACGCGCTGGCGCTCGCCAGCCAGCAAAAGGCCGCTGCGGCGCAGGATGCCGGCCGCTTTGCCGATGAAATCGTCGGCGTGAGCATTCCTCAGCGCAAGGGCGATCCGGTGGTCTTCAACGCCGACGAGTACGTGAACCGCAAAACCAACGCCGAAGTGCTGGCGGGTCTGCGCCCGGCGTTCGACAAGGCCGGCAGCGTCACGGCTGGCAACGCTTCGGGCCTGAACGACGGTGCCGCCGCCGTGGTGGTGATGAGCGCCAAGAAGGCGGCTGCGCTCGGCCTCAAGCCCTTGGCGCGCATTGCCGCCTACGGCACCAGCGGGCTCGACCCGTCCATCATGGGCATGGGTCCGGTGTCGGCGACGCGCAAGGCCTTGCAGCGTGCCGGCTGGAGCACGGCAGATATCGATCTGTTCGAGCTGAACGAAGCCTTCGGCGCCCAGGCTTGCGCCGTGAACAAGGAACTCGCCATTGACCCCGCCAAGGTCAACGTCAATGGCGGAGCGATCGCCATTGGCCACCCGATTGGCGCGTCCGGCTGCCGCATTCTCGTCACCCTGTTGCACGAAATGCAGCGCCGCGATGCCAAGAAGGGTCTGGCGGCGCTGTGCATTGGTGGTGGCATGGGCGTTGCGCTGGCACTGGAGCGCTGAGCAAGCCCGAACGGCAGTACGTCCTCAAACAAAAAAGCGCGCGCCTTGGTGTTTACCTGCACAGCAAAGGCGCAGATCGCCACTAGAGTGGGCACAGGCGTACCCGTCAGATATTTACCAAGAGGAGATGAAATATGAGTCAGAAAGTAGCGTACGTCACGGGCGGAATGGGCGGTATTGGTACTGCTATCTGCCAGCGTCTGCACAAAGAAGGCTTCAAAGTGATCGCCGGCTGTGGCCCCACGCGCGACCATACCAAGTGGATTGGTGAGCAAAAAGAGCAGGGTTACACCTTCTATGCCTCGGTGGGCAACGTGGGTGACTGGGATTCCACGGTGGAGGCCTTTGCCAAGACCAAGGCCGAGCACGGCAGCATTGACGTGTTGGTGAACAACGCCGGCATTACGCGCGACCGCATGTTCATCAAAATGTCGCGCGAAGACTGGGATGCAGTCATCGAAACCAACCTCAACAGCATGTTCAACGTCACCAAGCAAGTGGTGGCCGACATGGTGGAAAAGGGTTGGGGCCGCATCATCAACATCAGCAGCGTGAATGGCGAGAAGGGCCAAGCCGGGCAAACCAACTATTCGGCTGCCAAGGCCGGCATGCATGGTTTTTCCATGGCGCTGGCGCAAGAGATGGCTACCAAGGGCGTCACGGTGAATACGGTGAGCCCCGGCTACATTGGCACCGACATGGTCAAGGCCATTCGGCCTGATGTGCTGGAGAAGATTGTCGCTACCGTCCCGGTCAAGCGTCTGGGCGAGCCGAGCGAGATTGCCTCCATCATTGCCTGGCTGGCCTCGGAAGAGGGTGGCTACGCGACGGGCGCTGATTTCTCGGTCAACGGCGGCCTGCACATGGGCTGACCCGACGCGCAAGCATAAAAAAACCCCGCGAAGCGGGGTTTTTTGTGCCTGAACGAAATGTCAGGCAGGCTACAGAACCTGCAGCCACGCGGATCAGAAGCGTGCGGGGGCGCGTTTGCGATCGCGTTCGTCTTCGGGCCAGCAAGAAAGGGCGGGGTGGGTGGTGGTGTTCATGGGTGGATAACTCCTGAGATGGACCTACAACGCCCCCGCTTCCCGCCCCGTTGACACCCAGATCGCAAAAAAATGCAACTGGGCGAAACCCCGAAAAAACACTGCATGATCGCTATGTAATGCATAGCTTGCTTGGCTTATGCAGCAAGCGCTGGCCCCCTGAAAGCACCAAAGCCACGAAATCTCATGGAAGTGCGTGGGTGCCCCGGCGCTTCCAGGCTCAACCTCCCTGCGCAACCCCTTCAAGTTCCGAAGAAAGTTCCAGCCAGCGCTCTTCCAGGCGCTGGGTTTCGTCCAGTGCCACTTTGAGCCGCTTGCCGCAATCTGCCATTTGTGCCGGAGTGGGCTGGCCGGCCAGCTGCGCTTGCAGCGCAGTGCGCTCGCTCTCCAGCGCGGCCAGGCGCTGGTCGATCTGCTCGATCTCGCGCTTGAGCGGGCGCAGTTGCTGCGCCAGCTGCGCTCGGGCCTCTGCAGCAAGGCGGCGCTGCTCGCGCGCGTCCGGGGCGGCGCCGGCCGCCAATTCAAGGCCTTTTTGGGCTCCAGCGCTTGATCTGTCTGCGGATACCGCTCTTTTTTCTGTAGCAACTGCAGGCGCTGCAGGTGCGGCGGCTTCAACCGCCGCCTCGGTCTTGGCCAGTTCGCGCTGGCGCTTGGCCTCGTCGAGCAGGTAACGCTGGTAATCGTCCAGGTCGCCGTCGAACGGCCCCACGGCGCCGCGCCCCACCATCCAGAACTCGTCGCACACGGCGCGCAGCAGGGCCCGGTCGTGGCTGACCAGCATGACGGTGCCCTCGAATTCGTTCAGCGCCATGGACAATGCCTCGCGCGTGGCCAGATCCAGGTGGTTGGTGGGCTCGTCGAGCAGCAGCAGGTTGGGGCGCTGCCAGACGATCATGGCCAGCACCAGGCGGGCCTTTTCGCCGCCGCTCATGCTGCCCACGTTTTGCTTGACCATGTCGCCGGTGAAATTGAAGCTGCCCAGATAGCTGCGCAGATCTTGCTCGCGGCTGGGTTCGCGGCTGTTGGGGCCGGCTTCCTTGGCCATGCGAAACATGTGCTCCAGCGGGTTTTCGTGCGGGCGCAGCACGTCGAGTTCCTGCTGGGCAAAGTAGCCAATGGACAGGCCCTTGCCCTCGGTGATGGTGCCTGCCAGCGGCGCCATGGTGCGGGCAATGGTTTTGACCAGTGTCGACTTGCCCTGTCCGTTGGCACCCAGGATGCCGATGCGTTGGCCTGCCAGCACGCTGCGGCTGACGTTGTTCAGAATGGTCGTTTCCACCCCGTCTTCGCCCAGATAGCCGAAGGACGCATCGGTAATCGCCAGCATGGGGTTGGGCAGGTTGGCAGGTTCCTTGAATTCGAAGGTGAAGTCGGCATCGGCCAGCACAGGGGCAATTTTCTCCATGCGCTCCAGTGCCTTGACCCGGCTTTGCGCCTGCTTCGCCTTGCTGGCCTTGGCCTTGAAGCGGGCGATGAACTTCTGCAAATGGGCGATCTTGTCCTGCTGCTTGGAAAAGCTGGACTGTTGGAGTTCAAGCTGCTCGGCACGCAAATCTTCAAACTTGCTGTAATTGCCGCCATAGCGCGTGAGCTGGGCGTGGTCGATGTGCATGGTCACATTGGTCACGGCGTCGAGGAACTCGCGGTCGTGGCTGATGACGATCATCGTGCCTTCGTAGCGCTTGAGCCAGGCTTCCAGCCACACGAGGGCGTCCAAATCCAGGTGGTTGGTGGGCTCGTCGAGCAGCAGCAGGTCGCTCGGGCACATCAGCGCTCGGGCGAGTTGCAGGCGCATGCGCCAGCCGCCGGAGAAGCTGTTGACCGGCTTGTCCAGTTCCGACACCTTGAAGCCCAGACCAAGGATCAGCGCCTGCGCGCGCGGCACAGCGTCGTTGGCGCCTGCGTCGTGCAGGTCGGTGTAGGCGTGCGCAATGGCCATGCCGTCGTCGGCAGCTTCGGCCTCTGCCAACTGGGCCTGTACCTCCATCAGGCGTGTATCGCCGGCAACGACGAACTCGGTCGCTGGTTGGTCGGTTTCGGGCATGTCCTGTGCCACTTGGGACATGCGCCATTGGGTCGGGATGAAGAAATCGCCCCCATCCTCATGCAGGTTGCCGTTGAACAGGGCAAAGAGACTGGATTTGCCGGCACCGTTGCGGCCGACAAGGCCGACATGTTCGCCAGGGTTGATCGTGGCGTTGACGCGGTCGAGCAGGACCTTGGCGCCGCGGCGAAGAATGACGTTTTTGAGAGTGATCATGAAATAGGAAACCTTGGGGCGATTATCCCGCGTGCGTCCGGCAAGGCCGGACTAGCGGGTTTGTGCCCTGTAAAAACAGCGCACCACCCTGGCCAGCGCTCTGGTTTGGCGCTGAAGATGGTGCTGGGCTGCGAGAGGCGGGCTGGGTGCAGCTAACGCACGCCTGCGCCGCCGCGCAGCGCGGCCTGGGTGATGAGCAGTACCTGATCGGTGCCCGCGCTGGTGTCCAGCCAGTACACCGGCAGCTCGGGAAAGGCGGCTTCGAAGTGCGCGCGCTCATTGCCGATTTCCAGCAGCAGCACGCCTTCTTCGCTGAGTTTGTCGGGCAGCTCGCGCAGCAGGCGGCGAATGAAATCCATGCCGTCGCTGCCACCGGCAAGCGCCAGTGCGGGCTCGGCGCGGTACTCAGCGGGAAGCGCCTGCATGCTCTGTGCATTCACATAAGGCGGGTTGCAGACAATCAGATCCCAGGGGCCCGGGACGGCGGCCAGGCCATCGGACTGCACCAGGGCGATGCGTTTCTGAAGGCCGTGCTTGTCCACGTTGATGCGGGCCACGGCCAGCGCGTCGTTAGAAATGTCGGCGCCGGTGATGGCGATGTCGGGCCAGGCCATGGCGGCGAGCACGGCCAGACTGCCGTTGCCGGTACACAGGTCGAGCACGGCGTGGGTGGTGTCGCTGAGGAACGCGTCGACGCTGCCGTCCGCAATCAGCTCGGCAATCAGGCTGCGCGGAACGATGCTGCGCTCGTCCACATAGAACGGCACGCCCTGCAGCCAGGCTTCCTGCGTGAGGTAGGCCGCAGGCTTGCGTGTCGCGATGCGTTGTTCAAAAAGAGTAGCTGCTTGCGCAAGCTCCGCCTGCGTCACAGGCCGATTTTGCTTTGAATCTGGGGCATCGCCGAGCGGCGTATCCAGCGGCAGCCCCAAGCGCCAGAGCACCAGCCAGGCGGCTTCGTCGTGGGCGTTGGTGGTGCCGTGGCCAAAGCAGACGCCGGCTGCTTCCAGCAAGGCGGCGCCGGAATCCACCAGAGCGCCCAGCGTGGCGCCGCACAGGGGCGGCAAGGGACGCTGGCTCATGGCTGCGCGGCCGCCAGTGCGTTGAGGTGCTCCAGCGTACGACGGTAGATGTTTTTCAGTGGCTCGATGTCGGACAGCGCGATGTGCTCGTCAATTTTGTGGATGCTTGCGTTGGGTGGGCCGCACTCGATGACCTGCGGGCACAAGGTGGCGATGAAGCGACCGTCGCTGGTGCCACCGGTCGTAGAGAGTTCGGTAACCAGACCCGTTTCGTCGGCAATCGCCCGCTGCACTGCGTCCACAAGCTCGCCGGGCGTGGTCAGGAAGGGCTCGCCGCCCAAGGTCCACTGCAGCTCGTATTCGAGCTCATGGCGGTCCAGAACCGCGTGCACGCGCTGCTTGAGGCCTTCGGCGCTCGATTCGGTGCAGAAGCGGAAGTTGAAATCCACTACCACCTCGCCGGGAATGACGTTGCTCGCGCCCGTTCCGCCGTGGATGTTGCTCATCTGCCAGCTGGTGGGCGGGAAAAAGGCATTGCCCTCGTCCCAGCGCATGGCGGCCAGCTCAGCCAAGGCGGGAACTGCCTGGTGGATCGGGTTGCGCGCCAGGTGGGGGTAGGCAATGTGGCCCTGAATGCCACGCACCACCAGCCTGCCGCTGAGCGTGCCGCGGCGGCCGTTCTTGATCATGTCGCCGGTGCGCGCCACCGAGGTGGGCTCGCCGACGATGCACCAGTCGATCCGCTCACCGCGCGCGCGCAGCTGTTCGACCACCACCTTGGTGCCATCGACAGACGGGCCTTCTTCGTCGCTGGTGAGCAGCAGCGCGATGTGAAACAGTGGCTCGGGGGTGGCGGCCAGGAATTCTTCCACGGCCACCACGAAGGCGGCAATCGAGGTCTTCATGTCGCTCGCGCCGCGGCCATACAGCTTGCCACCCCGCTGCGTGGGCACGAAGGGCTTGCTGGTCCATTCGTTCAACGGACCCGTAGGGACGACATCGGTGTGGCCAGCGAAAACTATGGTTTTGATAGCTGCTTGCGCCCGCCCCATAAGCGCTGATGGCCTTTTTGACCATAAATTTTGCACACGGAAGCTCGCCGGCCCGCTGTCCATGGGCTCGCAGTGAAAACCGAGGGGCGACAGGCGCTCGGCCAGCAGGCTCAGGCAGCCGGCGTCGTCGGGGGTGACGGAGGGGCGCGCAATGAGTTGTTCGGCCAGCTGGAGCGTAGGGGAAGGAGCGGGAGCGTTCAATCGCCGCCTCTCACGTCGAGCACGATTTCCGTGAATGAGGGTTCTTCATCCTGCGCCTGCGCTTCTCGGGCTTGCTGTGTGGCCTGAGCGGCTTTTCCTGCAATGGAGAAGTCGTTTTGCAGCCGCCACATCAGGTTGGTGGGCGAATCCGCGTACGCCAGGCCCTCCTTGCGATCAATGCGGTTTTGCAGGATCAGGCGGGCCAGGTCTTCCTCGAAGGTTTGCGAGCCTTCGGCCATGGATTTTTCCATGGCTTCCTTGACACCGGAAAAATCACCGCTCTCGATGAGTTCCGCTACCAGCTTGGTGTTGAGCATGACCTCGACAGCCGGCACCCGCTCGCCAGCGGTGGTGCGCACCAGTCGCTGCGAGACGATGGACCGCAGGGCTGAGGCGAGGTCCCCCAGCATGGTTTCGCGAACTTCCACCGGATAGAAACTCAGGATGCGGTTGAGCGCCTGGTAGCTGTTGTTGGCGTGCAGCGTGGCCAGACACAAGTGACCCGACTGGGCATAGGCAATCGCGGCCGACATGGTTTCACGGTCACGGATTTCGCCAATGAGAATAACGTCCGGCGCCTGGCGCAGTGCGTTTTTCAGCGCGACTTGGAGCGACTGGGTGTCCGAGCCCACTTCACGCTGGTTGATGATGGATTTTTTGTTTTTGAACTGGTATTCCACCGGGTCTTCGATGGTCAGGATGTGGCCGGTTTGCAGGTTGTTGCGCCGATCGATCATGGCGGCCAGCGTAGTGCTCTTGCCCGAGCCCGTGGCGCCGACGAGCAGCACCAGACCGCGCTTTTCCAGAATCAGGTCGCCCAAAATGGAGGGCAGATTCAGAGTGTCGAGTTCTGGCACCTGCTGGCTGATGAAGCGGATGACCACGGCATAGCTGCCGCGCTGGCGCATGCCGCTGACGCGAAAGCGTCCCACGCCCGAGAGGGGCACGCCCATATTGAGCTCACCGGTTTCCTCCAGCTCCTCGATCCGATCCGGCGGTACAACCTCGGAGAGCAGATTGCGTGGCGCCTCTGGCGGCAGGATCTGGTTGTTGATGGGCACGCATTCGCCGTTGATCTTGATCAGCGCCGGTGCGTTGGCCGACAGATAGACGTCCGAGGCCTTCTTTTCGGCCATCAGACGCAGGATGCGTTCCATCGTGCTCATGCGTGTCTCCTAGATTTAGAGCGCAGGGATTCAGACCTCTCCCCCTGCGTTCGAAGCGGGCAAACGCCCAGCCGCGCAGGGGGTGGTACTCCATTAGTCGCGCAGCAATTCGTTGATGCTGGTCTTGGCGCGGGTCTGCGCATCCACGCGCTTGACGATGATCGCCGCATACAGGCTGTAGCGTCCACCGTCTTTGGGCAAATTGCCGCTGACGACCACGGATCCCGAGGGAATGCGGCCATAGGTGATTTCGCCCGTCGCGCGGTCGTAAATGGGCGTGCTCTGGCTGATGTAGACGCCCATGCTGATGACGGAATTCTCTTCCACGATCACGCCTTCGACCACTTCGGAGCGTGCGCCGATGAAGCAGTTGTCTTCAATGATGGTGGGGTTGGCCTGCAGAGGCTCAAGTACGCCGCCCAGGCCGACGCCCCCCGAAAGGTGCACATTTTTGCCCACCTGAGCGCACGAACCCACGCAGGCCCAGGTATCCACCATGGTGTTTTCGTCTACGTACGCACCAATGTTGACGTAGGAAGGCATCAGCACGGCGCCCTTGGCAATAAAGCTGCCGCGCCGCGCGACGGCCGGAGGCACGACGCGCACGCCCGTAGCCAGCATGTCGGCGTGCGAGAGGTGCGAGAACTTGGTTGGCACCTTGTCAAAAAAGGCCAGGTCGCCGGCCTTCATGATCTCGTTGTCCTTCAGACGGAACGAAAGCAGCACCGCCTTCTTGATCCACTGGTGCACTGTCCACTGGCCGACGGCCTCGCGGGTGGCCACACGGAGCTTGCCGGTATTGAGCTCGGAGATCACGTGCTCGACGGCGTCCAGCACCTCTTTGGGGGCGCTGGCTGGCGAGAGGCTGGCGCGGTCGTCCCACGCGGTGTCGATAAGGCTCTGGAGTTGCTGCGTCATGAGGTTGGTTTCGAGGAAAGCGATTGAACAAATTGCACGATGCGCTGAGCGGCTTCCACGCATTCGCTGGTTGGCGCCACCAGCGCCATGCGGATACGCTGCGCACCCGGATTGGCGCCTTGCGCTTCGCGCGCGAGATAGCTGCCAGGCAGGACCGTCACATTGTATTGAGCCTGCAGCTCGCGGGCGAATTGGGTGTCCGACAGGCCCAGTGCGTCGGGAAGCCGCGCCCACAGATAGAAGCCCGCGTCGGGCAAGGCCACATCGAGCACGGGCGCAAGCAGCGGCGTCACTGCCGCAAATTTTTCGCGGTACATCTGTCGGTTTGCCACCACATGGTCTTCGTCGCCCCAGGCGGCAATGCTTGCTGCCTGTACGGGCGGCGACATGGCTCCGCCGTGGTAGGTGCGGTAGAGCAAAAAGGCCTTGATCAACGCCGCATCGCCTGCCACAAAACCGCTGCGAAGGCCGGGAACGTTGCTGCGTTTGGACAGGCTGGTAAAGGCCAGGAGCCGGCGGAAGTCGCTGCGCCCCAGATGCGCCGCCGCTTCCAGGCCACCCAGAGGGGGATCGCCCTGAAAATAGATTTCGCTGTAGCACTCGTCGGACGCGATCACGAAGCCATGGGCATCCGAGAGGGCGAACAGTTTTTTCCATTCGGCCAGCGGCATCACGGCGCCGGTGGGGTTTCCGGGTGAGCACACGTACAGGAGCTGGGTGCGCCGCCACACGTCGACGGGCACGCTGTCCCAGTCGACCGCGAAATTGCGTGCCGGGTCGCTGGGCGCATACCAGGGGGTGGCACCTGCGAGCAGGGCCGCGCCTTCATAGATCTGGTAGAACGGGTTGGGGCACACCACCACCGGTTCAGGGCGACTGGCATCGACCACTGTTTGGGCAATCGCAAACAAGGCTTCGCGCGAGCCGTTGATGGGCAGCACCTGGGTCAACGGGTCCAACTGCACCCGGTACCGCTTGGCGAGCCAGGCGGAAAAGGCCTCGCGCAGGCGGATCTCACCAGCGGTTGCGGGGTAACTCGACAGGCCTGTCAGATTACTGACAAGAATTTGTGTAATAAAGGGTGGAGTGGGGTGACGGGGTTCCCCCATCCCCAAGCTGATGGGGCGCAGCTGTCCGGGCGGAATTACCCCAGAAAATAGTTGACGCAGCCGCTCAAATGGATACGGTTGCAGTCGTTGTAACAGGGGATTCATGGGCAAGGATTATCAGTGAAGCTTCGATCCAGCGCGTTTTTGATCTGCCTTCCTTCCGTCTGGCCTCGACTTCCTGTCAGAGTGCTTGGCGCATTTTTTCAATAGGAGGGCTTGTATGGTCCTGACGATGATTTTGCGGCCCGGTCGCTGGGCGTTGGGACGCTTGCGCGTTTCACTGCAGATGGCGGTTGTGGCCGCCGTCGCGGTTGCAGCATTGCTGGCTGTGACTGGATTGGCAGGAACCGGCGCGTCCGATGGGCTGCTGTGGTCGGTGCTTGTGGTCTGTGTGCTGCTTGTGGTGTATCTGATCGCAGCGGTTACGGTTGGGCTCAATGGCGATATCGCGGCGCTGGCACGCGCCATGCAGCAGGCCACGGGAGGCGACTTGCGAGCACGCGCCGCCTTGCGCGGTAGCGGCGAGATGGCGGTACTTGGGCGTCTGCTTGACGGCATGGTGCTGACTTTGTCGGCCATGGTGGCCGATGTGCGTAGCAACTCGGCACTGGTATCGCATGCCGGTGAAGTGCTGGCCAGTGGCAACAGGGCGCTCGCCGATCGCACCGAGCAGCAGGCGGCGAGCCTGGAGCAAACCGCCGCCAGCGTAGAGGAACTCTCGGGCACCGTGCATAGCAACGCCGAGACGGCCAAGGGGGCCGATGCGCGCGCCAGCCAGGTCAGCCAGGCAGCAGAGCAGGGCGCGAAGGCCATGGCGCGCGCGGTGGAATCGGTCGAAGCCATTCAACAAGGTGCGCGGCGCATGAACGAAATCATCGGCGTGATTGATGGCATTGCTTTTCAGACCAACATCCTCGCGCTCAATGCTGCGGTGGAAGCCGCACGCGCTGGCGAGCAGGGACGGGGCTTTGCCGTGGTGGCCTCGGAAGTGCGCATGTTGGCAGGACGTTCCGGGGAGGCGGCGCGCGAGATCCGCCAATTGATTGGCGCTTCCGTTCAGCAAGTGGAGGCGAGCGCGGGATTGATCCGTGCAGCTGGCGAGAGCATTGCTGGTATGGCGTCGGGCATTCGGTCCGTAGCGCTCACGATGTCGGAGATTGCTACCACGGGGGTGGAGCAAAGTACGGGCCTGTCCGAAATTACCGCTGCGGTCCAGCAACTCGACCAGATCACGCAACAGAACGCACACATGGTCGAGCATGCCGTGGCCCAATCGCTGGCGCTGGGAGAGCGTGCCAGCACGCTGTCGATGGCGGTGTCCCGTTTTCAGCTGCAGCAGGGAACGGCCGAGGAGGCGCGTGCCCTCGTGGAGCGGGCGGCTCCCTTGCGAAATACCATGTCGCGTGAGCAGTTTTTGCGAACGATTACCGACAAAAACCAACCCTGGCACGACCGCGACATGTATGTCTTTGCGCTGGACCGTGCGGGGCACTATCTGGCGTTTGGCGGGAACAGCGCCAAGGTGGGAACACGGGTGCAGGATGTGCCGGGTGTGGATGGGGATCGGCTCACAGCCGATATCGTCGCCCAGGCGGAGAGTGCGCCAGGCTGGGTCGAGTACGACTATGTCAACCCCACCTCTGGCAAGGTGCAGACCAAGATGTCTTATGTCTGCCTGGTCGATGACCTGTACGTGGGCTGTGGCGTGTACAAGGCCCTCGTCGGCACCGCCTGAAGCTGTTCTATGGCAAGCGCTGCGCCCGGGCTCGTGCCAATACGGCTTCAATGACCGTTTGCTTGGCACGCTCGGCTGTGGCCAGCGCCGGGGGATGGTTGGCTTCGCGCTCCTGCGCAAGTCGCGACTGCCTTGCCCTGTAGCGCGCCTGTGCATGGGCCGCCTGGGTTTCTGACCAAGCGGCCCAGCCTGTGGCCGGGCCGCTGGCCGTTTCCAGCGCGATACAGTCGACCGGGCAGACGGGAACGCACAATGCGCAGCCCGTGCAGTGGTCGGCCACCACCGTGTGCATGAGCTTGTTTGCGCCGACGATGGCATCGGTGGGGCAGGCGGCCAGGCAGAGCGTGCAACCAATGCACCAGTCTTCATCGATCACCGCCAGGCTGCGCGGTTCTTCGATGCCCACGTCCGGATGCAGCGCACGCACGGCCCGCCCGGTGATCGTGGCGAGGCGTTCAATGCCTTCCGCACCGCCTGGGGGACAGCGATTGATGTCTGCCTGGGATTCGGCAATGGCTTGCGCATAGGCCGCGCAATCGGGGTAGCCGCAGCGCGTGCACTGCGTTTGCGGCAAGGCGGCCGCCAAGCGCGCCGCCAGACCGAGCGGCACAGCCATCGTTTCAGGCCTTGTTGCGCGATGCAGGTCGCGTGACGGTGGGCGGAGGGGCTGCTGTGACCACGGTGGCCTTTTCCTGACCTTCTTCGGGCTGCGGCGCAGGCGCAGCTGCGCCCGTGGCTGCGGTGGGTGTCCCCACCCATCGGGTGACCGGCGCGTTGGCTTGTGTTGCTGCCGGTTTGGCTGCAGCTGCAGTGCCTGGGGTTCCTGGGGTTCCCGGAATGCTCCCATCGGACGTCACCACTTTTTTCGTCACCGAAGCTGGAAGCGCCTGCGCCTTGCGTGCACGCAAGGCCGGCGCAACGGTTGCAGCAGGCATCGCGTTGGCCGAAGTTGACTTGGCAGCCGATACGGCGGGTGCTGGCTGAGTGGCAGGGGGCAAAATTGGTTTTTTGGTCGCTTTGGCTGCTATGACCACCTTGGCGACTTTGGGCGCTTTGGGCGCTTTGGGCTTGATCTGGTTGCCCGCTGCAACGCGAACGACGGACTTGGCGCTCTCGCTCGGCGGGACTGCTTGCGCCGACTCGGCGTTGGCTGTGCGTTGGTGCTCAGCGATGAAGTCGCGTACCTTGGGGTACACCGACTCACGCCAGCGGCGACCGCTGAAGATGCCGTAGTGCCCCGCACCCTTGACTTCCATGTGGCGCTGTTCGTTGCCGGGCAGACCGGAGCACAGCCCATGCGCGGCGTGGGTCTGGCCGCTGCCCGAGATGTCGTCGAGCTCGCCTTCCACTGTCAACAGCGCGCCGGCTCGAATATCTTCCGGACGCACGCGTTCCAGCGTTCCGTCGGGGGCGCGCACGTCCCAGGTGCCGTTGACCAGTTTGTACTTCTGGAACACCGTTTCAATGGTTTCGAGGTAATAGTCCGCGTCCATGTCCAGGACCGCGTTGTATTCGTCGTAGAAAGCACGGTGGGCGTCGGTGCTGGTGTCGTCGCCCTTGACCAGGTTCTTGAAGTAGTCGTAATGGTTGCCAGCGTGACGGTCCGGGTTCATTGCAACGAAGCCGGTGTGCTGCAGGAAGCCTGGATAAACACGCCGGCCCTTGCCGGGAAAGCTTGATGGGACGCTGTAGATCACATTGTTTTCAAACCATTCGAAGCTGCGCTTGACAGCCAGATCGTTCACTGCAGTGGGCGATCTGCGGGCGTCAATCGGCCCGCCCATCATGGTCATCGACAAAGGCACCTGCTCGCCGCGACTGGCCATCAGCGATACCGCAGCCAGTACGGGCACCGTAGGTTGGCAGACACTCATCACGTGGCAATTGCCGTACTTGGACTGCAAGTGGCGGATGAAGTCCTCCACGTAATTGACATAGTCGTCCAAATGGAAAGCGCCCGCGTTCAGCGGCACGAGGCGTGCATTTGTCCAGTCGGTGATGTAGACCTTGTGACCCTGCAGCATGCTGCGCACCGTGTCGCGCAAGAGCGTTGCGTAGTGACCCGACAGCGGCGCGACGATCAGAACCACCGGCTGGGTCTTGAGTTCGCCCAAGGTGGCAGGGTCATCGGAAAACCGCTTGAAACGGCGCAGTTCGCAAAATGGCTTGCGCAGTTCAACGCGTTCGTGGATCGCCACTTCCACCCCGTCGACATCCACCGATGTGATGCCGAATTCGGGCTTTTCATAATCCTTGGCCAGGCGGTACATCAGGTCAAAGCTGGCGGACATGCGCTGTGCAAATGTCGTCTTTTGCAGCGGAAGGTGCGGGTTGCTGTAGAGCTTTGAAGTGGCCAGGGCGTAGTCGGCAAACGGCTCCATGAACGAGCGCTGGGTTTCGTAGATCTGATAAAGCATCGTGATTCCGTTTATGTTGCAGTGCAATATAACAGCACTTCGTCGAGCGCGTGGCCCCGTAGTACTACGCATTGGCAGTCGCTTGCGAGACAGTGGTCCACGGGCAGACTGGTTCTGTTTTAGATCAGATAGCTACCAAAACTGTAGCTAAAAACCTTTTGTGATAAAGCGATAAAGGCCAATTTAGTCTAATTTTTTTCGCGCAGAGCCTGTGCTTGCAGCCAGGCATCGAAACTCGTTCTGGAGACCTTGCGCAAGGCGGGCGCGAAAAGGTTTCGGTCTCCGAGGTACAGACAGTGGCGCATTACCGTATAGGGGTTGAAACTGCCGCCCGGCTGTTGCTCTTCCAGGAACTGGCGGTAGCGCTTGACCGTGCCGATGTGGTTGCGGACCAAATGGTTGAAGCGCGCGCGGGTAATGTCTGGCGCCCAAGCGTGGATGTCGTCAACAAAACCGTCGACCTTGTGCGGCTCGAACTCGAATTCCTTGAAGAAATGCTTGGCAATCTTCAGGAATGTGAAAGCATTCAGTTGGTTGCTTGCAACGTCTCGGCCAAGGCGCGGGGCCGCGTCGGGGGTTCCCGGCTCGACTTCGCTCTCATCGGGCGCCTGGCGAATCTCCAACTCCGTTTCGTCACGAATCTGACGAAATTCCCGATCGGCCAGCTCGAACAGGGCAGCTAGTACGTTGATGCGCCGCTTCAACGGCCCAGGAATGGCCTTTTTGTATTTGATCTTGTGATCCAGCACGCTCCAGGAATCCTGAATCACGGTGCGAATCTGCAATTCGAAAGCGCTGCCCGAGCTGGCCTCGCCGCCGCCTGGCTCGGCGGGGCGCAGATCCAAGTGCAGACCCTTATAGCCAAAAGACGATTCCGTGCCTTCGACGGCGCTCACTTTGTCCGTCATTTCGATGACCTCGAAGTGTTGACGGACCGTGGAAGCCACTTTTTCCAGCTCGTCCTCGTACAGGCAGACGACGCGCAGCCCGATGAGGTCACTCAGGTAATGGCGGATTTCATAGGGCGTGCCACTTTCCTCCAGCGCTGCCCGGTATTTGCGCGAGAACTTGCGCAGGGATTCCTTGGCGTCTTTGACCCGCCATTCGAGCTTGCATCCGGGGACAGCAGACGACAGGATGCGCTGCAATTGACTCGCATAGGCAGCGGCTTCGGCGCGCCATTGGGGTTCGTGCTCGGCGTGAAAGCCGAGGAACCGCGCGCGTTCGCGTTCAAAGTCGAGTGTGGGCATGTGTGGGGCTGCCATGAAGCTTCTATTGTGGCCGGCACGCGGGGCATCGCGCTGTCAGATAGTTCCGCAATGAGTGGGCAGTGCATCAATAATGGGCCTCCCCTGTTTTTCTGGCTCTCTTTCTGGCCCCGACGTTTCCTCTCGATGTTCGCGCCGCACTTCTTCCGACGCTTTCGCTCCCAGCATGGGTATTGGCGCCTTCCCACTCTGGCAGGGCCCGCCATCAGCCTCGTGCTCTTGTCGCTCACGGTGCTTTACTGGCAGGATCAGGGCCGGCAGATGCAAAGCCGGCGCGATGCCGCATTCAACCGCGCGGCCGAGCGCATTGTCGATTCTCTTCAAGACCGGCTGCTGGCGCATGAGATCGTGCTGCGGGGCCTCAAGGGCTATTACGAAGGGTCTGATTCCATTGACCGTGCCGAGTTGCATGCGTACGTCAGTCCGCTGCAGTTGCAGCAAGTGTTGCCGGGCCTGCAGGCCATCGCCTTCGTGGGTCAAGCCACAGCGGGTGAAATGGCGGAACATGAAGCACGCATGCGCGCTCTGGGTATTGCCAACTATGCCGTTCGTCCGCCGGGCCGCCGAGAACAATACCGTCCCTTGATCCTGATCGAACCGCAGACCGAGGACAACCTGCGCGTGGTGGGCGTCGATACCGCCACGGTGCCTGGGGCGCTTGAGGCCCAGAACCGGGCGCGTGATTCCGGGCTCCCGGCGCTTACTGAGGGATTGGTCCTGCGCCAGGACGTAGGCGCAAAAACGACTCCGAGCGTGGTGATGTACCTGCCCATCTACCGTGGTGAAATGCCTACCGGTTCGGTGATGGAGAGAAGGCAAGCCTTGAGGGGTTGGGTCTCTGGCCCTTTTCACGTCAAGGCTTTTGTGGAGGGCATTGGGCGGCTCACTGACGACGCCATGGCGCTCGCCATTTACGACGGCCCGGCAGATCAACCCGCTTCTTTGTTGTACCAATCCGCATCGTTCGTGCCGAACGAGGTGCGTGCGTTTGCGGGCGCTCGCACGATCGAGGCGGCAGGACGCAACTGGACCGTGGTGGTACAGCCTTTGCCGGCCTTCGAACAAGGTTTTGCGGCGCGGGATCGCCATCTGATTGCACTGCTGGCCATCGCGCTGAGCCTGGCCGTCGGCTGGTTCACTTGGTACTTGTCGATGCGCCGTGACGACGCTCTGGCATTGGCAGAAGGCATGACACATGCACTGCGGGGCGCGAGAGATGATTTGCAGGCCACGCTGGATGCCACGCCGGATTGGATGTTTGAGCTCGATGCCGAGGGCCGGGTTCTGCATTGCCACAACGCACCAGAATCTGCGCTGCACGCCCAGGCAACTCAACTTGTCGGGCGCAGTCTTCCCGAAGCTGCTTCGAGCAAAACCGCGTACGGATGCCAGGCGGCCCTGGACGCGGCGGCGTCACGCGGCTATTCCTTTGGCCATGAATTTCAGCTCGTGGTGGATGGCGAGAACCGGTGGTTCGAGCTCTCCGTGGCAAGGAAGAAAGGGACCGAAGGGGTGCAGGGTGTGCGATTCATTGCCCTGCTGCGAGACGTGTCGGAACGAAAGCAGGCGGCCCAGCGCACGCACCGTTTGGCGTATTTCGATCCCCTCACGGAGCTGCCCAATCGGCGCATGCTGCTGGACCGACTGGCACAGGCGCTGGGCGCCGCATCGCACGCGGGTCGCTTCGGCGCGCTGATATTCATGGACCTGGACAACTTCAAGCAGATCAATGATGCTCAGGGTCATTCGGTGGGTGACCAATTGCTGGTGCAAGTTGCGCATCGCCTGATGCAGGCCATGCGCCCGACCGACACTGTGGCCCATATCGGGGGCGATGAATTTGTGATGCTGGTCAGTGACATCTCGGACGAAGTGGATGAGGCAGGCATGCTGGCGCTTCGCCTCGCCGATGGTTTGCGCGAATCTCTGGAGGCACCGTTCAATTTGGGTGGACATGCCTTTGCCAGCACCGCCAGCATCGGATTGACCTTGTTTCCCAAGCAGGGCGAAGGAGTGGAAGACTTGTTGCGCGAGGCGGATACAGCGATGTACCGCGCCAAGGACCTGGGACGCAATCGCATCTGCTTCTTCGAATCCGCCATGCAGACCGACGTCCAGAGGCGACTGACGCTGGAACAGGATTTAAAGGTGGCTTTTGTCGATGCGCAGCTCAGCGCATTCGTTCAGCCCCAGGTCGATTGTGCTGGAACGGTGGTGGGAGGCGAGCTGCTGATGCGCTGGCAGCATCCGCAGCGCGGTGCGGTTTCGCCAACCGAATTCATTGCCGTTGCCGAGGCGTCCGGCCTGATCGTGCGCATGGGCGACTGGATGATCGAGCAGGCCTGCGGCGCGTTGGTGCAACTGGAGGCCGGGGGTGCATTGGTGCCCTTGTCGGTCAACGTCAGCCAACGGCAGTTCCGAGAGGAGGGCTTCGTCGCGCGGGTGCAAACCATGCTCAGCCAGAGCGGTGCCCGTGCCGACCACCTGATCCTGGAAGTGACCGAGAGCCTGTTGGCAGAGCAGATGGAGGAAACCATTGCGCGCATGCGCGAGTTGGTTGCGCTGGGGGTGCGGTTTTCCATTGACGACTTTGGTACCGGGTATTCCAGCCTCGCTTACCTCAAGCGCATGCCCCTGTTCGAACTCAAAATCGACAAGAGCTTTGTGCAGGACACCCCCGCAGACCCGAGCGACACCGCCATTGTCCAGACCATTCTTGCCGTGGCGCGCAACCTGGGCCTGCGCGTGGTGGCAGAAGGGGTCGAAACACAGGCGCAGGCAGATTTTCTGACCACCTGCCAGTGCGACGTGTTGCAGGGTTACCTCTTCGGCCGGCCTGAGCCGCTCGCAGGCTGGGTCGAGCAGCGTGTGGCTTGAGGCGTTGGGTCAAACAGGCTCAGGCTCGTTTGCGACCTTGGCTTGGACCGCCTCCTGAGCGGCCCGAGCGCGCTGCATCACCGCAAGCGCCGACCAGTCCTTGAGGTGATGATCGCTCCATACTTGGCGCCACAAGCGCGCGCCGCGCAGCCCGTGGCGCAGGCCCAGCATATGGCGGGCGATGGAAGGCCAGGGCGTGCCGTAGCGCGCATGTTCGCGTTCCATATAGTCCACCATGGTTTCCTCGATATCCTCGCGTGAGAGTTCCTGCGGCGACGTACCGAAATACAGCGCGTCCCAGCGGGCCAGCCACCAGGGGTTGTGGTAGGCCTCGCGCCCGATCATTGCGCCATCGAGTCCCGCCAGTTGCTCGGCCAGCGCCTCGTCACTCGCCAGACCGCCGTTGATGGCGAAGGTGAGGGCCGGGAAATCGGCCTTCAGTCGATGCACCACCTCGTAGCGCAGCGGGGGAATTTCGCGGTTTTGCTTGGGCGACAAGCCCTCCAGCCAGGCATTGCGTGCATGCACGATGAATACCTTGCAGCCCGCGTCCGCCACTTGGCCGACAAAATCGCGCACGAAACCGTAGCTCTCGTCGCGGCCCAGGCCCACGCGGTGCTTGACTGTCACCGGCACCTGAACCACGTCGCACATGGCCTTGACGCAATCGGCCACAAGGGCTGGCTCCTTCATCAGGCTGGCGCCAAAGGCACCGCGTTGCACGCGTTCGCTGGGGCAGCCGCAATTGAGGTTGATTTCCCGGTAGCCCCACGCTTCTCCGAGTCGCGCGGCACGCGCCAGATCCCCAGGCTCGCAACCGCCCAACTGAAGTGCCACGGGCTGCTCCTGTGCATCAAAGCGCAAATGCCGTTCGGTACCGCCATGCAGCACCGCGCCTGCGTTGACCATTTCCGTGTACAGCAGCGCGTGGCGGCTGAGCAGGCGATGGAAATACCGGCAATGGCGATCCGTCCAGTCCATCATCGGGGCAACGGACAGGCGCCATGGGCTAAGTGATTGATTTTTATGAAGAGAGTGCACTGGTAAAACGGGTGACTTCTGCTGATGTGCAATTAATTTTCACATGAATGAGTCGGCAATCAACTTGCCGAATGCTTTGCACTGCGAGTGCGCGGCTCAGAGCCTCTTGCTTTGGATCTCGTCCGCTCCACACAGTTCGACCTCGGCAGGCTAAAATGAATGCAGAGATCTTTACACAAGGGCGAGAAAGGCATGTTGGTTATGACACCGCGAACTAGTTCGGAGAAGTTGGCTGGCCGTTAAGGCCGCTGGTTCGCGCCTGCACGGGATATCACCTCTCACCCAGAAAAGCGCGGAATGGTCCCGCGCTTTTTTGTTTTCGATATGGGAAGCGCAACACGGATCGCCCACAAGATTTGACAAGGATTCCCATGATTCACATCACGCTCCCCGATGGTTCCCAACGCGAATACTCAGGCCCGGTCACCGTGGCCGAGGTAGCCGCTTCGATTGGCGCTGGGTTGGCCAAAGCCGCGCTTGCTGGCAAGGTGGGCGACAAGGTCGTTGACACCAGCTACCGAATCGAGAAAGACAGCCCGCTTTCGATCGTGACCGCCAAGGATACCGAGGGCCTGGAAGTGATTCGCCACTCCACGGCCCATTTGCTGGCTTATGCGGTCAAAGAGTTGTTCCCCGAGGCGCAGGTCACGATTGGCCCTGTGATCGAAAACGGTTTTTTCTACGATTTCGCCTACAAGCGGCCCTTTACCCCTGAAGACCTCGAAGCCATTGAAAAGCGCATGGCGCACCTGGCTGGCAAGGACGAACCTGTAACACGGCGCGTGCTGCCGCGCGACGAAGCCGTGGCGTACTTCAAAGCCCTGGGCGAGCACTACAAAGCCGAGATCATTGCCAGTATCCCCAGCAATGAGGATGTCAGCCTGTATCGCGAGGGCAGCTTTGAAGACCTGTGCCGCGGGCCACACGTGCCCAGCACTGGCAAGCTCAAGCACTTCAAGCTGATGAAGGTGGCCGGAGCTTACTGGCGGGGCGATCATCGCAACGAAATGCTGCAGCGCATTTACGGTACCGCCTGGGCCACCAAGGAGGAACTGCAGCAGTACCTCACGATGCTGGAAGAAGCTGAAAAGCGGGACCACCGCAAGCTGGGCCGCGAACTGGATTTGTTCCACATCGATGAACACTCTCCCGGCACCGTGTTCTGGCATCCCAAGGGCTGGACGCTGTGGCAGGAAGTGGAGCAATACATGCGTCGCGTCTACCGCGACAACGGCTATCAGGAAGTCAAAGGCCCCCAGATCCTGGACAAGACGCTTTGGGAAAAGACCGGGCATTGGGACAAGTACCGAGAGAACATGTTCACGACCGAATCGGAAAAGCGTGAATACGCGCTCAAGCCGATGAACTGTCCGGGGCACATCCTGATCTTCAAGCAAGGCATCAAAAGCTACCGGGACCTGCCGCTGCGCTACGGTGAGTTTGGGCAGTGCCACCGCAACGAGCCGACCGGCGGTCTGCACGGCATCATGCGCGTGCGGGCATTCACGCAGGACGACGGGCATATCTTCTGTACCGAGGACCAGATTCAGACGGAAGTGCTGGCCTTCACCCGCCTGCTGCAAGACGTTTACCGCGACTTCGGCTTTGTTCACATCATCTACAAGGTGGCAACCCGCCCCGATGCGCGCATTGGCTCTGACGAAAGCTGGGACAAGGCAGAAACCGCGCTCATCAACAGCCTGGACGCCTCGGGCTGTGCCTATGAAATCTCGCCGGGCGAGGGTGCTTTCTATGGGCCCAAGATCGAATACACACTCAAAGATGCCATTGGGCGGCAGTGGCAATGCGGCACGATCCAGGTGGACTTTTCCATGCCTGAACGCTTGGACGCAGAGTATGTGGGCGAGGACGGCAACCGCCACCGGCCCGTGATGCTGCACCGTGCCATTGTCGGCAGCCTGGAGCGCTTTATCGGCATCTTGATCGAACAGCACGCCGGGGCGTTGCCGGTCTGGCTGGCCCCCGTGCAGGTAGGTGTGCTAAACATTACCGACGCGCAGGCCGATTACTGTCGCGAAATTGCTGAAAAACTGGCCCTAGCGGTGCCGCAGCATCCCTTGCGTGTTGGGCTGGATCTGCGAAACGAGAAGATTACGTATAAAATACGCGAGCATTCGTTGCAAAAGCTGCCCTTTATTCTCGTTGCAGGCGAGAAAGAGCGTGTTGCCGGAGCGGTTGCAGTGCGCGCCCGAGGCAACAAAGATCTCGGAGTGATGCCGATCGATGACTTCATTCGGCTCGTCACCAGCGCAATTGCCGAAAAAGCTTGAGATCAGCAGATATTTTCTTGCTACATCAGCCGGTGTAGCGAAGTTTTGTTGGTCGAAAGTTTCGGACGTCCTACTTAAGAGGTGAGAACCATAGCTACTGAATTTCGTGATCGTCGCCACCGTGAAGAGCGCAAGCACCGCCTGAACCGTGAAATCATGGCCCCTGAAGTCCGCTTGTCGGGCCCGGAAAATGAGCCCCTTGGGGTCGTCAGCCTGATGGAAGCTTTGCGCATGGCGGGCGAGATGGATGTGGATTTGGTGGAAATTGCCGCGACGGCCAACCCGCCGGTGTGTCGCTTGATGGACTATGGCAAGTTCAAGTACATCGAGCAAAAGCGCGCTGCAGAAGCCAAGGCCAAGCAGACGGTCATTGAAATCAAGGAAGTCAAGTTCCGCCCCGGCACCGATGACGGCGACTACAACATCAAGTTGCGCAATATTCGGCGCTTTCTTGCCGAGGGTGACAAGTGCAAGATCACGCTGCGTTTTCGTGGCCGTGAGATCACGCACCAGGAGCTGGGTTTGGCGCTGCTGAACCGCTTGCGCGATGATCTGGGTGACACCATTTTGGTGGAGCAGTTTCCCCGGCTGGAAGGACGCCAGATGATCATGATGATCGCACCGGCACGCAAGAAGACCGCAGCGGCGCGTTCTGCTGAAGCGGCCTCCGGCGCGGATGTCAGTGCTTCCTGAGAGGCGAGTTTTTGAAAAATTGAACTGCCACGGCATGCGTTGCCTTGGCGGTTGAATAGGAAAACCGTTCGCGGAGATCCAATGCTGGCTGAAATGCCTGCAAAAAAGAAGTGTCTCGGGGCCAACAAGCTTGCAAGCTATTTTGCAAACGCCTCACGAGCACAAGCTAAGGAGCATTTTCATGCCCAAAATGAAGACCAAGAGCAGCGCAAAGAAGCGCTTTCGCGTTCGCCCGGGTGGTACCGTCAAGCGCGGTCATGCCTTCAAGCGTCACATCCTGACCAAGAAGACCACCAAGAACAAGCGCCATCTGCGTGGCATCACGGCTGTCCATGAGACCAATATGGGTTCCATGGCGCAGATGCTGCCCTTCGCTGGCCTGTAATTAACGGACGAACAAGGAGTACTCACATGCCTCGCGTCAAACGTGGTGTAACGGCTCACGCCCGTCACAAAAAAGTTCTGGCCCTTGCCAAGGGTTTTCGCGGTCGCCGCGGTAATGTTTTCCGGATCGCCAAACAAGCGGTCATGAAGGCTGGGCAGTATGCCTACCGTGACCGCCGTGCCAAAAAGCGCGTCTTCCGCCGCCTCTGGATTGCCCGTATCAATGCCGGTGCGCGCGAACTGGGTCTGACCTACAGCCAGTTTGCCAACGGCCTGAAAAAGGCATCCATCGAGATCGACCGCAAGATGCTGGCCGATTTGGCTGTGCACGACAAAGCGGCATTTGGCAGCATCGTGGAACAGGTAAAGGCCAAGCTGGCTGCCTGAGTAAACCGCAAATTGCTATTCTATAAATAGCTATTAGCGCAATAACGGCAAGGGCTAGGGCTTGAAAAGGCACTAGCCCTTGTTTTTTTGAAGAGCACTTATGAACGACCTGGATTCCTTGGTTGAGACCGCCCGGCAAGCCTTTGCGGATAGCGCAACGCCCGCCGATCTCGAAAATGCGAAAGCCCAATTTTTGGGCAAATCCGGGCGCATGACCGAGCTTATGAAGGGCATGGCGCAGCTCTCGCCCGAAGAGAAGAAGTCGCGCGGAGCAGCCATCAACCTTGCCAAGCAGGCCATCGAGGCCGCCTTGACGGCGCGCCGCCAGGGCTTGGCCGAGATCGAGTTGCAGTTGCAATTGCAAGCCGAAGCGCTTGACGTGAGCCTACCTGGCCGCCAACGAGGGCAGGGCAGCCTCCACCCCGTCTCTCTCACACTTGAACGCATCGAAGGCATCTTTGGATCCATGGGCTTCGAGGTGGCAGAGGGGCCCGAAATCGAAACGGACTGGTTCAATTTCACGGCGCTCAATACGCCGCAGGACCATCCGGCGCGCTCCATGCACGATACCTTCTACATCGAAGGCGGCAGCGAACAAGCGCCCCACCTGCTGCGCACACACACCAGCCCGATGCAGATCCGGCATGCCATCGCGCATGTCAAGCGCCATCGCGCCGCACTGGATGCTGGCCAGGCAATGCCGGAAATCCGGGTTATCGCCCCTGGGCGAACCTACCGGGTGGATAGCGATGCCACCCACTCGCCCATGTTTCACCAGTGCGAGGGCCTGTGGATCGGTGAAAACGTCAGCTTCAAAGATTTGAAGTACATCTTCACCGCGTTCTGCCGCACCTTCTTTGAGACCGAAGACCTGGTGCTGCGCTTTCGTCCCAGTTTTTTCCCGTTCACTGAACCCAGCGCCGAAATCGACATCCAGTTCCAACAGGGGCCCTTGGCGGGTCGGTGGCTGGAGGTGGCGGGTTCCGGCCAGGTGCATCCCAATGTGGTGCGCAACATGGGATTGGACCCGGAGCGTTTCATCGGTTTCGCTTTTGGTATGGGGTTCGATCGTTTGACCATGCTGCGCTACGGGGTCAACGATCTGCGTCTGTTTTTTGACGGCGACATCCGTTTCCTCTCGCAATTCCAATAAGGCGCTGCGGCCGCCTGTGGCCCTTGACATTGCCCGATGGGGCGACCTAGTGACGAACGAAGAATTTCCCTATGCAATTTCCTGAATCCTGGCTGCGCGAGTTCTGTAATCCGGCCTTGAGCACGTCCGAGCTGGCAGATACCCTGACCATGGCGGGTCTGGAAGTCGAAGAAATGGCGCCTGTCGCACCGCCCTTTGGCGGTGTGGTGGTGGGTGAAATTCGCTCAGCCGTGCAGCATCCTGACGCTGACCGTCTGCGTGTGTGCCAGGTGGATGTCGGCCAAGCTGAGCCGCTCACTATCGTTTGCGGAGCGCCCAATGCCCGCGCAGGCATCAAGGTGCCTTGCGCACTTGTCGGTGCTGAGTTGCCGGCCGGGGAAGATGGAAGGCCTTTTGTCATTCGTGTCGGAAAGCTGCGCGGTGTGGAAAGCCACGGCATGCTGTGTTCCGCCAAAGAACTCAAGCTCTCGGACGACCACGGCGGACTGCTTGAACTGCCGGACAACACGCCCGTGGGAGCGGACATCCGCGAAGTCCTGTCGCTCGACGATACCCTTTTCACGCTCAAGCTCACGCCGAATCTTGCGCATTGCCTCAGCGTCTACGGCGTGGCGCGGGAATTGGCCGCACTGACCGGCGCGGCGCTCAAAACGCCAGTTTTCCCGACCGTGGCGGCCCGTGTCTCCGACACGCTGCCGGTTCAGATCAGCGCGCCGGATTTGTGCGGACGGTTTTCTGGCCGCATTGTGCGAAGCGTCAACCCCCGTGCCAGCACACCAGCATGGATGATCGAGCGCCTGGCACGCTGCGGTCAGCGCAGTGTTTCACCGCTGGTGGACATCTCAAACTACGTGATGTTCGAGCTGGGCAGGCCCTCGCATATCTTTGACCTGGACAAGATTCACGGCGGGCTGGACGTTCGCTGGGCACGTGTGGGCGAATCGCTGGATCTGCTCAATGGCAGCACGGTGACGCTGGACGCCGAGGTGGGCGTGATTGCAGACGACGCGCAGGTGGAGTCCTTGGCCGGCATCATGGGCGGCCAGGCCACGGCGGTATCGGATGCTACGCAAAATATCTACATTGAGGCCGCGTTCTGGTGGCCGCAGGCTGTGGCGGGGCGCTCGCGCCGGTTTCGTTTTTCCACCGAAGCCGGCCATCGCTTCGAGCGCGGGGTGGACCCGGAGCAAACGGTGGAGCATATTGAACGCATCACCCAGCTCGTTCTCGATATTTGCGGCACCCCAGACTCGGTTTGCGGCCCCGTGAATGACCAAAAGCTGCGTATGCCCGAGCGCGCTGCGGTGCGCTTGCGCATTGCGCGTGCCGCAAAAGTGATTGGCATGCCCGTCTCGCAAGCGCAGTGCGTGCAGGTGCTTGAACGCCTGGGCTTGGAAGTGGCGCAAGTCGAGGGGGAGCTCAGTGTTCGTCCCCCTGCCTATCGTTTCGATCTGGCACATGAGGAGGACCTGATCGAAGAAGTGGCGCGCATCGTCGGTTACGGCCAATTGCCCGATACGCCGCCGCTCGCTCCAGTGACGCCTTTGCTGCGGCCCGAGCGCAAGCGCAGCCCATTTGTGCTCAGGCGCCAGCTTGCGGCGCTGGGCTACCAGGAGACGATCAACTTCAGCTTCGTTGATGCAGCCTGGGAGCGCGAACTGTCCGGCGCCATCGATCCGATCCGCCTGTTGAACCCGATTGCAAGCCAAATGGGTGTCATGCGCTCGTCGCTATTAGGTTCTTTGCTACAAGTTTTGAAGTTCAATGCCGATCGCCGCGCCGAGCGCGTGCGCGTCTTTGAGCTGGGCCGCGTATTTTTGCGCGACGCCTTGGTTTCAGATTCCGACACCACGGTTGCGGGTTATCGCCAACCTCAGCGCGTCGCGGGTCTGGCGTTTGGCGCTGCCGATCGCGTCCAATGGGCCACGGCACCCCGCAACGTGGACTTTTTTGATGCCAAAGGCGACGTTGAGGCGCTGCTTGCGCCGCGCAAACCGGTATTCGAGGCGGCTGAACATCCGGCCATGCATCCAGGGCGCTGCGCACGCATCGTGCTCGATGGCAGCACGGTGGGATTTGTCGGCGAGTTGCACCCCAAATGGCGACAGTCCTGGGGTCTACCACAGGCCCCTGTGCTCTTCGAGCTTGAGCTGGATGCCGTATTGAGCAGGGCGATACCTGAATTCACCTCAGTGGCACGTCACCAATCTGTGGAGCGCGACATTGCTGTGGTGGTTGGCGAGGCCGTGTCGCATGGCCAGCTCATGGCGTCGATCACCTCTGCATTGGATGCCGCATTGCTGCGCGATGCGGTTTTGTTTGACGTCTATCGTCCCAAGGCCCCAAAGGGCGGAGAAATGGCTGCAGCCAGCGCATCGCTCGCGCAAGGTGAAAAGAGCATGGCGATTCGCCTGGTGCTCGGTGGCGACAGTACGTTGACCGACGCACAGATCGACGCGGCCGTGTCGACCGTTGTCGAACAACTGGCTCAGCGCCATGGCGCGCGTTTGCGGGTCTAGGAGACGAACAATGCATCGCGTGGAATTCACTGTCGAGAGCTTGGAGACTCCCGCTCTGACCAAGGCGCAGCTTGCGGACTTGCTGTTTGACCAGATCGGTCTGAACAAGCGAGAGTCCAAAGACATGGTCGATGCTTTTTTTGACCTCATTGCACGCAGCCTGGTCGACGGCGAAGACGTCAAGCTTTCCGGTTTCGGTAATTTTCAGATCCGCACCAAGGCGCCGCGGCCAGGTCGCAACCCGCGCACCGGCGAGGCCATCCCCATCGGTGAGCGCCGCGTCGTTACGTTTCACGCCAGCAGCAAGCTCAAAGAGCAGATTCAAGGTTGACGCCATCGCACGCTTGGGTGTGTGCGTTTTGTAACAACCGTTGGCACAATGCATGCGTCTGCTGTAGGCTTAAAGGTTTACTGCCTTTTCGCGCGCTGCAGCGCAATGTTGTCATGGGCCTTGTGCTTCCCTCCATCCCGGCCAAACGCTATTTCACCATTGGCGAAGTGGCGGATTTGTGCGCGGTCAAGCCGCATGTGCTGCGCTATTGGGAGCAGGAATTCACGCAGCTGCGTCCAATCAAACGCCGTGGCAATCGCCGCTACTACCAGCACCATGAAGTGTTGATGATCCGCCGCATTCGTGATCTGCTTTACGACCAGGGTTTTACGATCAGCGGTGCGCGCAACCAACTGCAGGAAATTGCTCCTCTTTCCCTCAATGTGCGTGAAGATGTCGTAGAACCTGATGGCGCAAAAGGGTTCGTTGTCGAACTTCCAGACATGGAAGCAGTGCGACGCGAATTGTTTGAAATACGTGGTCTGCTCCTGTCTGCGGTGTGATTTGGACTTATAATCTAAGGCTTGTCGGCGTGTGGCGCAGCCTGGTAGCGCACTTGCATGGGGTGCAAGGGGTCGAAGGTTCGAATCCTTTCACGCCGACCATTTATTCGATCAGAGACACGGGTTACAACAGCGATGTTGTAGCCCGTTTTTTATTTCTGCTGCCTTGGTTGCGCCGACAGGTGCCGAGGCATGAGGAGTCCGCTCATGGACAAGCATTACCTTACGACGCTTTTTTCTCCTGAATCGATTGTTGTTTTTGCCGGCAACGAAGAGCGCGCGGGCAGCCAGACGGTGCAGGGACACGCCTTGCGAGAGTCCCTTCGCACGCAACGCTTCAGCGGCAAGCTGGTCTTTGTCGACATCGAGACCACGGGCACGTTGGCCGATCTGGCGCAGACGCGTGCCGATCTGGCCATCATTGCACTGCCTGCGACAGATGTCGCCGCAGCGCTGGAACTGGCCGGCCGCATGGCCTGCCGCGCCGCGCTCGTGATCTCCAGCGGCATCGGGGCCGACGAAGCGTCGGGACTTGCCAAGATCGCGCAGCGCGAAGGCGTCTATCTGCTCGGCCCCAATTCCCTCGGGTTTCAGCGCCCGGCGCTGGGTCTCAATGCCAGCGTGGCCGGGCCGCTGGCGCGCCAGGGTTCGCTGGCGCTGGTTTCGCAGTCCGGCGCACTCACGGCCTCGATTCTGGACTGGGCCGACAACAATGCCGTGGGCTTTTCCTCGGTGATCTCGCTCGGACCCAACACGGCGGTTGATATCTCGCATGTGCTGGACTATCTGGCCAGTGATCCACAGACGCACAGCATTGTTGTGTATCTCGAAGGCATTTCCAACGCGCGCAGCTTCATGAGCGCACTGCGCTCCGCTGCCAACGCCAAGCCGGTGGTGGTGCTCAAGTCCGGCAGAAAGCCGGCGGGCAATGCGGCGGCGCAGACACACAGCGGCGCCATTGTGGGCAGCGACGACGTGTTTGATGCAGCGCTTGCACGGGCTGGAGCAGTGCGCGTTCGCTCCTTTGTCGAGTTGTTCTCTGCCGCCAAATGCCTGGCGTCACGCTATCGCCCAGTCGGGCGGCGCCTGGCGGTGGTGACCAATGGCGGCGGACCAGGCGTGTTGGCAGCCGACTGGATCAATGAAATTTTTCTCGATCTCGGGCGCTTGTCGGTGGAATCGGTGGCCGCCCTGCAACCGCAGCTGCCGCCACTGGCTTCCTTGATCGATCTGATCGATCTTTCGGAAGAAGCGGGCCCAGAACATTTTCGGATTGCCGTAGAGACGGCAAGCCGCGATCGCCAGATCGACGGCGTTCTGGCCATCTATTCGCCGAAAGCAGGCATAGACGCCACGCAAGTGGCCCGCGCGCTGGCCGATGTGAAACGAAAAATGAGCAAACCGCTGCTCTCTTGCTGGATGGGCGACACCTCGGTGGTGCCAGCGCGCGCTGTCCTGCTTGAAGCGGCCATTCCCAGCTTTCGCACGCCTGAGGCGGCCGTGGGAGCCTTTGGGAATATCGCGTCGTTCTACCAAAACCAGCAGCTTTTGCTGCAAACCCCGCCACCGCTCTCGAACCTGGCCAAACCTGATATTGAGGGTGCCCGCCTGGTGATTGAGGGTGTGCTGGCCGAGCGGCGCAAGGTACTCACAGAGATGGAATCCAAGACGCTGCTTGCAGCGTTTCACATTCCCGTCACCAACACCATTCTTGCGCGCAGTCCCACCGAAGCCATGATGATTGCGACGCAGCTCGGGTTTCCGGTGGCGCTGAAGATCGATTCGCCCGATGTCAGTCACAAATCCGACGTGCAGGGCGTGGCGCTCAACATCATGAGTGGGGCCAGCGCGCGAGACATTTACACCGACATGGTGCAAAGAGTGACCCAGCTCCTGCCGCAGGCGCGGATCAACGGCGTCACGGTTCAGAAAATGGCACGCGCATCGCGCGGGCGAGAAATCTGCATTGGCCTGGTGACCGACGACCCGTTCGGCCCTGTGATCACCTTTGGCGCAGGCGGCACCATGATCGAATTGATTGACGATCGTGCGATGGAGCTCCCGCCCTTGAACCTGTTTCTGGCGCGCCGACTGATTGAGCGCGCGCGCGTCGCAGAAACACTTGACGCATGGCGGGGAGCCGTTGCGGTGGATCGCAATGCGCTGGAACAGGTCCTGCTGCGCGTCTCAGAAATGGTGTGCGAACTGCCGCAATTGCGCGAGATGGACATCAACCCTTTGATCGTCGATGAATTTGGCGTCGTGGCGGTAGACGCGCGCATCGTTGTCGACCATGCACCCAGCCAGAACTCTGGCGCAGCACAGTACGGCCATCTGGCGATCCTCCCTTATCCGGCACGGTTCCGCCAGGTCTGGCCGCTCAGCGGTGGGGGCGAATACACGGTGCGCCCGGTGCGCCCCGACGATGCCCAAATGCTGCAGGCCCTGGTGCAAAGCCTGTCGCCGCAAAGCCGATATTTCCGTTACATCTCTTCCATGAAGCAGCTTCCTCCGAGCATGCTGGCGCGGTTTACCTTGATCGACTATGACCGCGAGATGGCTCTGGTGGCCATTTTGAAGGAACGCACTCCAGGCGCAGACGGCGAACTGGTCGCGACGGAGCGCATCGTGGGCGTGTCACGCTACATCACGAACCCTGATCGCAGCAGTTGTGAATTTGCGTTGGTAGTCGCTGACGATTTCAGCGGGCGGGGCCTGGGTTCTCGCTTGATGCTTAGCATCATGGAAGTCGCGCGCGAGCGCGGTCTGAGCGAGATGGAGGGCCTCGTCCTGGCCAACAACCCCGGCATGCTCAAGCTGATGCGAAGCCTGGGATTCTCGGCCAAGTCCTTTCCAGAAGACCCCGACTTCAAGCTCGTCACGCACGCACTCTGAGCGGACGTTTGTCTTCAGCCAATCGTCATGAGGCTGGCGTTCCCGCCTGCCGCTGCCGTGTTCACGCTCAGCGAACGCTCCAGCACGAGGCGATCCAGGACAATGTTTGCCTCGCCGGGGACCAGACCTTGCAAGCTGACGATGGCTCCCGGCCGCAACGCCAAGGCTTCGCAGCTCGCTTGCAATTGTGTCGCCGTGCCGTGCTGGAGCACAGCGTCCAGCCCCGGTGCCTGCAGCACGCCAGCGGCAAGGATATCGATCCGCTGATGGACCGCTGCAGGTATTTGCGTGTGCAGGCGCGCCGCCATGTCGCCTTGCCATAGCGCCTTGGAGCCCACCGCGAGCACGGCGGCAAGCTGAGTGAGCAAATCGTCCTCGCTCGCTGCCAAGCAGCCGATATGCGGGCGCGGCAACACCGTATACACATTGCGCTCGCCGGTGGGGCCTGGCAATGTTTGTGAAATACCAGCGGGCGAGTGGGCGGCAAAACGACTGCAAGTCTCTGCCAGTGCGCCGCGGCCGGTGTCTTTGGCCCATGTTTGCAGGGCTTGCAGCGCAGCATTTGGTGCCGGTGCGGCTTCTGGTTCGCTCCCGGTCAGCAGGCTACGCAAGTCGGCAGAGGCGTGTGCACTGAGCCGGCGCAGGTACAGCGGCCCGCCCGCCTTGGGGCCGGTTCCGGATAAACCTTCGCCGCCAAACGGCTGCACGCCCACCACGGCGCCTACCATGTTGCGATTCACGTAGGCATTGCCCGCGTGCGCGCTCGCCAGGATTTGGGCAATGGTTTCATCGATGCGTGTGTGCACGCCGAGGGTCAGGCCGTAGCCGGTGGCGTTGATGTCTTCAAGCAGCTTGGGCATGCCAGCACGTGCGTAGCGCAGCACATGCAGCACCGGGCCAAAGACTTCCCGTTCCAGCTGATCCATGCGTTCAATTTCAATCAGCGTTGGCGGCACAAAAGTCCCTGGGCCGACGCGGGCAGGGTCGTGGGCCTGGAAGACGTTGCACCCGCGCGCTCGCATGGCCTCGATGTGGCTCAGAATGCCGGCTTGGGCCTCGGCGTCAATCACTGGCCCCACGTCGGTGGCAAGGCGTGACGGATTGCCCAGTTGCAGTTCCTGCATGGCGCCGCGCAGCATAGGAAGCACGTGGGCGGCCGCGTCTTCCTGGATGCACAGCACGCGCAGTGCCGAGCAGCGCTGGCCAGCACTGTCGAAGGCCGAGGCCACAATGTCTACTACTGCCTGCTCCGCGAGGGCAGAAGAATCCACAATCATCGCGTTCTGTCCACCGGTTTCTGCAATCAGTGTCACGGGCCGGCCCTGGGCGTCCAGGCGGCCCGACAGGCTGCGCTGAATTGCCCGCGCCACCTGCGTCGAACCAGTGAAGACCACGCCCATCACGCGTGCGTCAGCCACCAGACCGGCGCCCACCGTCTCCCCCTGCCCAGGAAGAAGTTGCAGCGCGGCGCGGGGCACGCCTGCCTGCCACAAAAGTCGCACGGCGTGTGCAGCAATCAAGGGGGTCTGCTCCGCAGGTTTGGCCAGAACCCGGTTCCCTGCCGCCAGAGCGGCCGAAATCTGGCCCACGAAGATGGCGAGCGGAAAATTCCAGGGGCTGATGCACACCACCGCGCCCAGCGCAGGCGATGGTGCAGCCGCCACGGTGGCACTGGCTTGCTGCGCGTAATAGCGCAGAAAATCCACGGCCTCGCGCACCTCGGCAATGGCGTTGGATGCGCTTTTGCCCGCTTCGCGAATCAGCAATGCGATCAGCCTGGGCATTTGCGCTTGCAGCAAATCGGCAGCTCGAAGCAGGGCTTGCGCGCGCTCCACGGGCGCGGCCTCGGTCCAGGCCAAACCGTCGCTGTACGCCAGGGCGAGGGCCTGGTCCACGTCCTGCAAGTCGGCTTCCTGAATTTCGCCCACCAGATCTGTGCTGTCTGCGGGGTTGCGCACGGGGTACATCGGGCCGGGTGCTGCGTCGCAAGCGAGCATCGGTCCAGCCTGCCAGCGCTGCTGTCGCGACTCTTCGAGCGCGTGTTCGATCTCGGCCAGCACCGGCTCACTGGCAAGATCCAGCCCCGCCGAATTGCGTCGCGTCTCTCCGTACAGCGCCAATGGGTGGGCGATGCGTGGATGCGGCAGCGCAGCCGCGCCTTCCAGTGCGGTTGCTGCATCCACGACTTCCACCGGGTCTCGCACCAGTTCGTCCAACGCAATGCTCTCGTCGGCGATGCGGTTCACGAAGGAGGTATTGGCGCCGTTTTCAAGCAGGCGGCGCACCAGGTAGGCCAGCAGGGTCTCGTGCGTGCCCACGGGGGCGTAGACGCGGCATGGACGTCCCAGGCCGCCGTCGGCCACCGGGCGCACCACCTGTTCGTACAGGGGCTCGCCCATGCCGTGCAGACACTGGAACTCGTATTGGCCGGGGTGGTACGTGGCCGGCTCGGCGATTTCATAAATGGCGGCCAGCGTATGTGCGTTGTGGGTAGCAAACTGCGGGTACACCGCCTCCGGCGCTGCCAGAAGCTTGCGTGCGCAGGCGATGTAGGAGACGTCTGTATGCGCTTTGCGCGTGTAGACCGGGAAGTCGCTCAGGCCATCGACCTGGGCGCGCTTGATTTCGCTGTCCCAATAAGCGCCTTTGACGAGGCGAACCATCAGGCGGCGCCCGCTTCGCTGCGCCAGCGCAATGACTTCGTCAATGACCGCAGGGCAGCGCTTCTGGTAGGCCTGAATTACAAAGCCCAGCCCGTTCCAGTCTTCCAATGTCTTTTCATGGCAGAGGCGTTCGAGCAGCTCCAGCGAGAGCTCCAGCCGTTCGGTCTCTTCCGCATCGATGTTCAGGCCAATGTCGTATTGGCGTGCCAGCGTGGCCAGTGACACCAGCGTGGGATACAGCTCGGCATGGACGCGAGCGCTTTGCGCCCGTGCATAGCGTGGGTGCAGTGCAGACAGTTTGATCGAAATGCCTGGCCCCGCGTAAATGCCACGTCCATTCGAGGCGCGGCCAATGGCGTGGATCGCGGCTTCGTAGGAGTGCACATAGCGCTCGGCATCGCGCTGCGTCAGCGCCGCTTCGCCCAGCATGTCGTAGGAGAAGCGAAAACCTGCCGCTTCGCGTATGCGCGCATTGGCGAGCGCCTGGGCAATGGTTTCGCCGGTGACGAACTGCTCGCCCATCATGCGCATTGCCATGTCCACGCTCTTGCGAATGAGGGGCTCGCCCCCCTTGGCGGTCAATCGCGCCAACAGCGAGGAGAGCGATTTTTCGCTGTGCGTGGCTACCAGCTTGCCCGTCAACAGCAAACCCCAGGTGGCTGCGTTGACAAACAGCGAGGGGCTCTTGCCCAGGTGCGCTTCCCATTGGCCGCTGCCGATCTTGTCGCGGATCAGTGCGTCGCGCGTCGCCTTGTCCGGAATGCGCAGCAGGGCTTCGGCCAGGCACATCAGGGCCACGCCTTCTTGCGATGAGAGCGAAAACTCCTGCAGCAGGCTTTGCACCAGGCCGGCGCGCCCAGTGCCGCTCTTGCGCTCGCGCAAGGCGCCGGCCAGGCGGCGCGCGAGCGCATGGACGCGCTGCGCCGTGGGTGCATCGCTGCGCGCCAAGGCCAGCAGCGGGGCCAGAGCGGCCGGTTCGGGCATGCGGCACAAGGTCTGTAGCGCGCTGCGCTGGAGCTTGCCATGGAAGGCGCTGGGGGCAAAGGCAAGAGATTCGGACGTGGGGGACATGGCGGGGTCTTTGCAATGAACGGACGATGGGGCATCATGCGGGACTCTAGAGAAAATTTAAATCTGAAAAAATTATCAAAAACAGAATGAAATCCTGAAATGAGTGAAGATTCAAGAAATATTGACAGAATTGATCTGAAAATCCTTTCGATCCTCCAGGAAGACGGGCGCATTTCGAACCTGAAGCTTTCCGAGCAGGTGGGCTTGTCGCCCACGGCGGTTCTGGGGCGCGTGCAAAGGCTCTCGCGCGAAGCTTATGTGCTGGGCTACGAGGCGCGTCTCAACCCTTTGAAACTCGGTGCAGCGATGCTGGTGTTCGTGGAGGTGCTGCTCGATCGCACCACCCCCAATGTGTTTGAGCAGTTCAACGCTGCAGTGCAGGTGCGCCCGGAAATCATGGAATGCCATATGGTGGCCGGCGGGTTCGACTACCTCCTCAAGACGCGCACGGCCGACATGAATGCCTACCGCGCCTTTGCCGGCGCCGTGCTGTGGCAACTGCCAGGCGTGCGTGAGACGCGCACCTATGCGGTGATGGAGGAGGTCAAGCATTCCACGCGCCTGCCCTTGCCTTGAGCGCATCACACGCAGAACATGCTTGCATAATGGTCAGCAACGCAACACGCTGAGGAGAACCCCATGCACTTCCTGAGGACAGCGGCCGTTTTGTTTGCGGCTGCAGCGCTTGGTCAGGCGGCCAATGCAGCCTGCTATCTCGTCTATGCGCCCGACGGAACGGTGGTGTACCGGTCGTTGCAATCGCCGGTGGATCTTTCCAGCCCGCTGCATCTGACGCTGCCGCAGGTCGCTCCGGGCGGGCGCCTTGTCTTTGCGCTGGACAACAACGGCTGCGAACTGGAGGTGCACAAGCTCGATACGCTGCACAGCCTGTCCAAGCCCATGGTGGGTGACACCCACCCGACGCGGCGCACACGCAAGGCGCGCGGCGCCTGAATTGGGCGCGGCGACAAATTCAAGCGGGCAGGCCTGAGACAATCGGGCCATGAGTGAAGAGATTGAAATCACGCCCACCGTGGCGTCCAATTGGCTGAGCGTAGAGTCGCTGAACCTAGACGCCCAGGGCGTCGCCCGCCGGCCCGATGGCAAGGTGGTGTTCATTGAGGGCGCGCTGCCGTTCGAGCAGGTCAGTGCCCATGCGTACCGAAGCAAAAACAACTGGGAACAGGCCAGTCTGACGGCTATCCACGTCGAATCGTCCCAGCGCGTACGGCCCGGCTGCCCACACTTTGGTTTGCATGAGGGCGCTTGTGGGGGCTGCAAGATGCAGCACCTTCACCCCGCCGCCCAGGTGGCCGTCAAGCAGCGGGTGCTGGAAGACAACCTCTGGCATCTGGGCAAGATCAAGCCGGAAACCGTTCTGCGGCCGATTGAAGGTCCCGCTTGGGGCTACCGTTACCGTGCCCGGCTTTCGGTGCGCTACGTGGTGAAAAAAGGCGAGGTGTTGGTGGGTTTTCACGAGCGCAAGAGCCGCTACGTGGCCGACATGCGCGTTTGCCCGGTGCTGCCCGAGCATGTGAGCCGCATGCTGCTGCCGCTGCGCGCGCTGATCGCTTCCATGGACGCGCGCGACACCCTTCCGCAGATTGAGCTGGCCTGTGGCGATACGGTGACCGCCATGGTGCTGCGCCACCTGGAGCCGCTCTCGCCGGCCGACCTCGAGCGCCTGCGCAGCTTTGCCGCCGAACAAGGTGTGCAGTGGTGGCTGCAATCCAAGGGGCCCGACACGGTGCGCCTGCTCGATACCGAGGGCCCCGTGCTTTCGTACACGCTGCCCGAATTCGGCATCACCATGCCGTTCAAGCCGACCGATTTCACGCAGGTGAACCCGCATATCAACCGCGTGCTGGTCGCGCGTGCGCTGCGGTTGCTGGACGTGCGGCGCCATGAGCGGGTCATCGACTGGTTTTGCGGGCTCGGTAACTTCACCCTGCCGCTGGCCACTCAGGCGCGCGAGGTGCTGGGCATTGAGGGCAGCGAGGCCTTGGTGGCACGTTCGCGCGAAAATTATGAGTCAAATAAGGCTCTAGCGCTTGATGGTAAATCGTTATCAGCTACTATTTTTGTAGCTAGAAACCTGTTTGAGATGACGCCGGAGATGCTGGTGCAGGACGGCGCCGCCGACAAATGGCTGGTGGATCCGCCACGCGAGGGAGCTTTTGCACTCGCCAAGGCGCTGGCTGACATCGAGCAGGCACGCATTGGTGCCGATGGAGCGCCGGCATTGCCTGCGGGTGCAGAAGCTTGGACCCCCCCGCGTCGCATCGTTTACGTCAGCTGCAATCCTGCGACGCTGGCGCGCGACGCCGGACTGCTGGTGCATCTGGCAGGCTACCGCTGCACGGCGGCTGGGATGATCAACATGTTTCCCCACACGGCGCATGTGGAGAGCATGGCGGTGTTCGAACGAGACGCGGGCTGAGCCACGACTCGGGGATGATTATTTTTCTTCGGCGGAAGGGGCTTCTGCTGCAGAGGCAGGAATCCCCTCGATCTTGTTCTCGCGCATGTAGCCGTCCATGTCTTTCCATCCGGCGAATACCGCCGCCTTGGAGGCTTTGGGGTTCAGCGCATAGCAATCTTCGATGCCCCGCAGCGCATAGCGACAGGCACCGCCAATGGCCTTGGCTTCGTCCTCGCGCTGAGCGATTTTTGGATCGGGCCCCAGGCCCGGAATATCGCAGGCACCAAGCAGCGACAGCAAAGCCAATGCAAATAAAACGCGGAAGCGGGGCAGAGAAATCGATCGCATGCTGTTCATATCGGCGCCAGCGCGCATTGCTTGAGCTTCAGACGCAACAAAGGCCCCGCACAGGGGCCTTTTGATGCGCGGGTGCCGACGAGCAAATCAGTCGTTGTCGCCGCCCATGATACCGAGCAGCATCAGCAGGCTCTGGAATACGTTGAAGAGATCCAGATACAAAGCCAGCGTCGCGCTGATGTAGTTGGTTTCGCCGCCGTCCAGGATGCGCTTCAAGTCGTACAGCATGTAAACGCTGAAGACGCCAATGGCCGCCACCGAAATCGCCATCATGCCAGCCGTGGAGCCGACAAACACATTGATGACGGCGCCTACGACGATCACCATGGCGCCGACAAACAGCCACTTGCCCATGCCGGACAGGTCGCGTTTGATCACCGTGGCGAGGCTGGCCATGACGAAAAACACTCCCGCCGTCCCGGCAAACGCCGTCATGATCAGTTCGCTGCCATTGGAGAAACCCAGCACCATGCCGATCATGCGCGAGAGCATCAGGCCCATGAAGAAGGTGAAACCCAGCAGCACCGGCACGCCAGTGGCCGAGTTCTTGGTTTTTTCGATGGCGTACATGAAACCAAACGCGCCGCCGAGGAAAACGATGAGCCCCAGACCGCCACTCAGCGACCGGGTAATGCCGGTGGCCACGCCAATCCAGGCGCCAAGCACCGTGGGCAGCAGGCTCAGGGCCAGCAGCCAATAAGTATTGCGCAGCACCTTGTGGCGCTGCTCTTGCGATACGCCGTAGCCGTTGCCCGCAGAGGAGGGGAAGGGGGTAACCCGTTCGTTCATTGCTGTTTCTCCAGAGTGGCCCGCACGGTGCGGGTGCATTGCATTCTAGTTGGTGGCCCGGGATTCAATTGCAAGGCCATTGCATGGCCCTACGGTCTGGCCGACGCAGTGGCCTTGTTTAGGTCATGATTCTTTCGACTCCTGATTGGTTCCCTGGCACGGCCCGTGCCGCTATGCTCAAACGCTTTGGCGCGGCAGCCGGCCGGGCCTGCACACCTTTGGAATCTTGCATGAAAACCACCACCGAACTTGAACTCGCAGACGTCCGAAAAATTGCTTCTGCGGCAGAAGCCGAAGCCACGGCCAACGGCTGGGCAGTGACGATCGCCATCGTGGATGCTGGCGGCCACCTGCTGTGGCTGCAGCGCCTCGATGGCGCGGCGCCGGTCTCGGCGCACATCGCACCCGGCAAGGCTCGCACGGCAGCCCTGGGGCGTCGCGAGAGCAAAACCTATGAAGACATGGTCAATGGGGGCCGCGTGTCGTTTTTGAGCGCGCCTGGCGTCGAGGCCTTGCTCGAAGGCGGCGTTCCCATCATGCACGCCGGGCAATGCATGGGCGCCGTAGGCGTCAGCGGTGTGAAATCGAACGAAGACGTTCAGATTGCTCGCGCCGGGATCGCTGCGCTGGGCTGAGGCGCTGCGGGGAAAACGTGGGGGTAAAAAGCGGCCTGGCTACAAGGGCGTCGCCCTTTGGCTGGCCAAAAACGACATGTGCCCCACGGCACGGGAGTCGCCCCACGATGAAACTATTTGGTCAGAATGAGTTTGCCCTGGCGCGTGGTCTGCAACTGGTAGCAAGACCCGTTGTGGGCAATTTGCACGCGCTTGCCACCTTGCAGCAGATCGGCGCTTTGCCAGGTGAAGCACGGCGCTGCGCTGTTCGAGCAAACCGGGCCGGCCGGTTGCGCGGCAGCGCCGTCCTGAGGACTCGCGGCGACGCAAGCAAGAGACGACGAGGTGGCGGTGGTCAGCGGTGCAGACATTTTTTAATGATATTGATTCTCATTTAAATAGTCAAGCATTTCTTTGTCTTTTGGCTGCCGGCAAGTGCGCATGCGCAGCACCCAAGGAGGCAGCGGCGCCCTACGGCTTGGGCTCGGTCACAAAGCCGATCTTGCGGATTCCTGCCCGCTGCGCTGTCGCCATGGCCTGCGCAACGCGCTCATAGCGAACGTTCTTGTCGCCGCTCAGGTGGAGCTCGGGCGGTGGCGTTTGCGCTGCGGCAAGCTGCAGGCGACCCGCCAGGGCGTCATCGCTGATCGCACTGCCGTCGAGTGCATAACTGCCATCGGCTTGCACCGACAGGCGCAGGGTTTCAGGCTTGATCTGTTCGGGCTGCACACTGGCCTGCGGCAAATCCACGCTGACCGAGTGTTTCATGACCGGCACGGTAATGATGAAGATGATGAGCAGCACCAGCATGACGTCCACCAGTGGCGTCATGTTGATTTCGTTCATTACCTCGTCGGTGTCGTCCTGGGTACCAAAAGCCATGGTCAGGCGCCCTTCTTGAGGGGTCGCACGTTGCTGCCGCCATCGCCGTTCGAAACACGGGCTCCGGTGACGAAGTAGGCATGCAGGTCATGGGCGAAGCTGTTCATGCGCACCAGGATGAACTTGTTGCCGCGCACCAGCGCGTTGTAGCCCAGCACCGCGGGGATAGCCACCGCCAAACCCAGCGCGGTCATGATCAGCGCTTCGCCCACCGGGCCGGCGACTTTGTCGATGGTCGATTGCCCCGAGGTGCCGATGGCAATCAAGGCATGGTAGATGCCCCAGACCGTACCAAACAGGCCCAGAAAGGGCGCGGTGGAACCCACCGAAGCGAGGATGGCCAGGCCGGACTGCAGACGCGCGGTGAATTCATCGATGCTGTTGCGCAGGCTGCCGGTGACCCAGTCGCTCACGTCGAGGCTCTCATGCAGCTGTCCCTTGGTATTGCGGTGGTGTGCCGTGGCCTCGCGCCCTTCGATGGCCAGCGCGCGAAACGGGTTGGCCGGGTCGTTGCCCATAGTGGTGAGCGCCCCAGCAAAGTCGTCGCTGTGCCAGAACGTCTGCACCGCCCGGGCGTTGCGCTTGAAGCGCACGATGTCCAGGGCCTTGATGACGATAACGGCCCAGGTGGCCAGCGACATCAGAAGCAGCAGCAGCGCGACGCCGCGCGTGATCAGGTCCCCCTGGTTCCAGAGGTTGGCCAAGCCGAATTGCGATTCCATGAAAACTCCTGAAGATCCGTAAATTATTCGAGAACGAAGTTGATCGGCACGAGGTACCACATGGCCTCGGGCGTGCCATTGCGCTTGCCTGGCACGAAACGCCAGCGCAGCACCGTGTCGTGCGCCTGGCGGTCCAGCCGCTCGTAGCCGCTCGACTGTTTGATTTCCACCTGTTCCGGCAGGCCCTCGGCGCTGATGAGCACGCGCAGCAGCACCTTGCCCTGTTCCCCCATGCGTTTGCTGATGGATGGATACGTGGGCGACGGGTTTTTAAGATAAGCCGCGTTGCTCGATGGCAGTTCAATGCGCGGTGTCGCGGGCGCAGCCGCAGGGGCGGGCGCAGCCGGGGCTGCGCTGACGGGCGCCGCCACCGGCGAACGGACCGCCGGTGCATTCGGCGCGTCCTCGGCATTGACCATCGGTGCAGGCGTGGGCTCAGGAGCGCGCACGGGCGTCGGCCTGGGCTGCGGAGCCGGTTTGGCCACCCGCGGCGTCGGGACGGGCGGGGGCGGAGTCGGTACCACGGGTTTGGGGGGCGGTGGGGCAGGAGGCGCCGGGGGCGCCGGGGGCGCCGGGGGTGCAACAAACTCGCTGAGCAACACCGCAGGAACGATGACTTCCTCCGGCTGCCGGTGGCTCAGCACGCCTTGCAGCGCCCACAAGGCGGCGCCGTGCGCAAGAGCAATGCCGACCACGACTGCGGCATTGCGTTTGCCCTGGGGCACTGGAAGGAACAGATCAGAAGACATCAAAAAAATAGCTGCCAGCGCACACAAAATCTGCGCTGGCAGCCGATTGGACTACAAATTCAGCGCTTGAAAATCCAGGGCAGTGCGAGGCCGATGGCGATCAGCGATAAACCCAGTGCCCAGACCAGCATGGGGCGCTTTCAGGCGGCGCAGGCGCAGGTGCTGCCACCCTCGCTTGCGCAGGCAACCACCGCGTCGTTCCGCAGTGCCGCCACCGGGCTGCTGGCGCTGCATTGTGCAACCACGTCGCGCGCGCAGCTTTCGCACTGGCCGCACTGGGTGGCAACGCCGAGTTCCCATTGGATTTCGTCAAAACCCATCCCGGCCCGGGCATGGCGGGCAATTTCGCGATCAGAAATTCGGCGGCAGACGCAGACGATCATGGCAACAATTGGCAGGGCCGTGGGTGGAGAAGCAGGTTTGATTATAAATGCGAATAGGTTGCATTAACAATTTATTTTGTATCTTTCCTTTGGTCTGTGAGCCACCGGCTCAGCGAGGCGAATCGAGTGACGCGCGCGATATGTCGGCCAGCGCGGCGCAGCCGCTCAGCGCCATGCAGGCTTCGAGTTCGTCGCGCAGCAAGCGCAGCACATGGGCCACGCCGGCGGCGCCGGCGTTGGCCAGACCCCAGAGAGCCGGGCGGCCAATGAGGACGGCGCTCGCACCGAGCGCCAGGGCCTTGAATACGTCCGTGCCACGGCGCAGACCCCCGTCCACCAGCAGGGGCAGGGCGCCGCCCACCGCGTCGGCCATGCGGGGCAGGGCGCGCGCGGTGCTCACGGCGGTGTCCAGCGTGCGGCCACCATGGTTGGAAACGATCAGGCCGGCCACGCCTTGGGCAAGTGCGAGGCGAGCATCTTCGGGATGCAGCACGCCTTTGAGCAGCACCGGCAGTTGCGTCTGCGCCTGCAGCCAGGCGATGTCGTCCCAAGTCGGCGCGTGGCGCAGCAAACCGTCAAACAGTGCGCTGTGCCCCGGCGCTGCCTGCACCTGGGAAGGGGGTGCCATGCGGGCGAGGTTCACGGCCTGCACCTCGGGCGGCAAGGAAAAGCCGGCGCGGCGTTCACGGTCGCGCACGCCGCTGGTGGGCGCATCGACGGTGACCACCAGAGCCTCGAAGCCCGCCGTTTCGGCGCGGCGGGCGAGTTCGCGCACCAGGGCGCGATCGTGCTGCAGGTAGAGCTGCAGCCACAGCGGTCCGGCGCCGGGATCGCCGTGCATCGCCGCTGCCACGTCTTCCAAAGGCGAGCTTGCCTGCATGCTCAGCACCATGCCCGCGCCCAGTGCGGCTGCGGCGTAGGCGCTGGCGATTTCGCCATCCGGGTGCGCCAGGCGCTGGTAGGCCACGGGTGCCAGCAGGATGGGATGGGCCAGCGCGCGGCCCAGCAGCGTGCAGCGGGTGTGGCCACCGGCCAAGGGACGCAGCACGCGCGGCACCAGCGCCAGTTCGTCCCAGGCACTGCGGTTGGCGCGCAGCGTGATTTCATCACCCGCGCCGCCGCTGAAGTAGGCCCAGGCATTGGCGTCAAGCTGCCGCTGCGCGCTGCGCTCGTGATCGGCCAGAGTAAAGATATCAGGCGCTACGCGCTGGTGAACGGGGATGGGAGGAGAAGTTTTGAACAAAAATGGCCTCTAGCGCTTACTGGTATTGCGTTAGCAGCTATCAAATTAGAATAACTGTCGGGCGAAAAACCTATGCGTCCGCCCACATGCGCAGCAGGTTGTGGTAGCTGCCGGTCAGGCCCACCACAGCGCTGTCGCTCTCACCCACACGCTGGCGCAGCCGCAGCAAATCCATGTCCATGGCGAACAGCAGCTCGCGCTGCTCGGTGCTGCGGACCATGCTTTGCACCCAGAAAAAGCTGGCGATGCGCGCGCCGCGCGTCACCGGCGTCACTTGGTGCACGGTGGAGCCGGGGTAGAGGATGGCGTCGCCCGCCGGCAGCTTGATGCGCTGGTCGCCGCCCGGCTGCGCGATCAGCAGTTCGCCGCCGTCGTACTCGTGGGGGTCGCTCAGAAAGACCGTGCAGGAGAGGTCGCTGCGCACCCATTCGCCCGTGGCCTGCGAGCGCAGCACGGCGCCGTCAACGTGGGCACCGTAGAAGTTGGAGTCGCCGCTGTAGCGGTTGAACAGCGGGTTGAAAATTTTGCGCGGTAGCGCTGCCGAAAAGAACAGCGGGTCTCGCTGCAAGGCGGCCAGCACGAGGGGGCGCAGGGCGCCGGCCGCATCGCTGGTTTGCGCCAACTGCTGGTTGCGCTTGTGCGCCAGCGCCTGGGTGCCGGCGCTGGTGCGCCCGTCCACCCAGGGCGCGTCGTCCCCCAGCAGGCCACGCATTTGCGCGACTTCTTCTGCCATGAGCAGGTTCTTGAGGTGCAAAAACATGGCCTGTAGGCTTCCTAGTGTCGAGAGTTGGAAGTTCGTTTCAGAAAGCTGCCGAGAATCACCGCCATGCCGCGTTGCAAATCCTCGCGATAGCTCCGGCTATCGCTGTGGTTTGCGCCTTGCCTGACGCCGATTTCGACAGCTTTCACTTTTTCAACCTACTTGCAATTCACGACACTAGAAGCGCGTCTTGAGCGTCAGCTGTGCGGCGCGGGCGGCGCCTGGGGCGTAGAAGCCGCGGTACAGCGTGTCGGCATAGAGCTTGTTGGTGAGGTTGGTGACGTTGAGCTTGAGGCTGGTCTTGTCGTTCACGGTGTATTCCACCATGGCGTCCATCACGGCAAAACTGCCGGCCGTGACCGAGCGCTGGCCGTCGGGGTTCTGCTCGCCGCGGTAGTTCACACCCACGCCGAGGCGCCACTGCGGCGCCACGGCATAGGTGGTCCAGAGGCTGCCGCTGTGGCGTGGCGTCAGGCCCGGTCGGTCGCCCTTCACTTGAGCGCCACCGCCGCTGGCTGCAAGTGCTACGTTGCTCTCGTCAATCCTGGCGCTGGGAATCCAGGTGTGGTTGAAGAACACTTCCCACTTGGGCGTGATGCGCCCTGCGAGGTTAAATTCCATGCCTGCGGCGTGGCGCTTGCCTGAGAGCAACTCTTGCGCAGCGGCGGAATCCGGGTCGGTGTTGCGCTCGTTGTATTTCTCGCTGTAGAAGGCCGCGACGCCGAGCAGTGCCCGCTTGCCCCACAGGTCGAACTTGCCACCGATTTCAAAGTTCCGGCTTTTTTCGGGTGGCGTGTTGGAGGCGCGTGCCGTACTGTTATTGATGCTCAGGCCGAACTGGTAGGTGTCGCCCGAGGTGTTGTAGGAGGTGCCGTAGGAAGCGTAGTACGAGCTGCTGTTATTTGGCTGGTAGATGATGCCGACGCGCGGACTCCAGAGGCCGTCCGAGCGCTCATTCGACAGCGCCGCAGGCGTGTGGTACGAGGCCTTGAAGTAGTCGTAGCGCAGGCCGCCGAGGAGCTTGACGGTGTCGGTCACTGAAACGGTGTCCTGCGCATACAACCCGACGTTGCTCGCGTTGAACGTGTTGAACGTCGGCTCGCCGCGCGGTGTCGGGCGCACGGCGCCGTCGTCGGGCGTGCCCACGGTGGTGTCGGGCATGTTGCCCGTGCCGGTGTAGCGCTGGTCGCGCTTGGCAGCGTCGTGGTAAAGGTCTACGCCAGCGATCAGCGCGTGCTTGCGGCCGCCCCAGTCGAAGGTGTTGGTGTAGTCGCTTTGCAGTTGCGTCAGTTCGCTGATGCCCAGGCGCCCTTTGGGCGAGCGGGTGATGACGGTGCTGTCGTTGATGTTGTCCTGCGTGGTGCCCGCCGCAAAGCGAACGGCGCTGGCCAGCAGGTCGCGCTCGTAGCGACCGTGGCGCAGGCGCGTCTTGAGTTCGCCGTTGTTGTCAAACCGGTGCGTGTGCGCCAGCGTGACGTACTGCGCCGAGGTGTCGAGCTTGTCGCTGGCCAGGCCGTAGTAGTTGCGCGCTGGCAGTGAAGGCACCAGCTTGCCGTCGTTGATGAACCACGGGTGGTTGTATAGCGGCCGCCCCTTGATGTCGAGCGAATACAGCCCCACCGAGAACTCATCGCGCGTGCCAATGCCCCAGCTGTACGTGGGCGCAATGCCGAGCTTGCGCTGCTTGGCGCCGTAGTTCTTTTCGTCGTGCACCAGTGCGTTGAGGCGGAAGGCGGCGTTCTCGCCCGTGAGAAAGTTGAAGTCCCCCGTCAGGCGGCTTTCCTGGCCGGTGCCCAGCGTGTAGCTGATTTCCTGCTGGTCCATCAGCAGCGGCATCTTGTTGACCTGGTTGACCACGCCGCCCGTCGAGCCTTTGCCAAACAGCATGGAGGCCGAGCCCTTGAGCACCTCGACGCTGTCGTTGTTGAAGGTGTCGCGCTCGTAGAGCGGGGCGTCCTTCATGCCATCCACATAAATGTCGCCGGCCTGACCAAGCGAGAACCCGCGCAGGCGAATGTCTTCCTCACCGGTCTCGCCCGCCTGGAAGGTGACGCCTGCCGTGCTGCGCAGCACGTCGCGGAAGTCGTCCTGGTTGCGGTCGGCCATGAGCCGCTCGGTGAACACGGTCACGCTCTGCGGAATGTCGCGCAGGGCCTGCTTGCCTTTGCCGATGGTGGTGGTGGCAGGTTTGAGCGTGTCCTTGTTCTGGATCTCCACGCTTTCCTTGACCGTAACGGTGGGCAGCTGAACGCCAGCGCCGGGTGCGGATTGGGCCCAGCTTCCCACGGAAGCGAGCAGCATCAGCGCGCCAAGGGGAATCAGGGCCTTGTCCGACACAGACGGTGGCGCAGCATCGGGTGGCAACAGAGCAAAAGTGCGCGGTGCGCTGTGAGTGGTCAAAGGGGTCTCCCGTAGCAATGTGACTTGAACCTGTGGGCACGGAAACGTGCACCAAGAGCAAGAAGCAGTGGCTGGGAAAAACCGTGGCTGTGCCTCGAAACAGCGTATGATTTTAAATCAAATACGAGTCATTCGTGTTCGCAATATAAATATTCACAATATCCTTGTCGGCCCCCAGCAACAAAAAAGCCGGCAATCGCCGGCTTCGGAGCAGAGGAGGCGCGCCTTATTTGACGTGCTTGCCGATCAGGCCGGCCATCTCGAACATCGACACCTGGGGCTTGCCAAAAACTTCCTTGAGCTTGGCGTCCGCATTGATCATGCGCTTGTTGGCCGCGTCCTGCAGGTTGTGCGCCTTGATGTAAACCCACAGCTTGCTGATGATTTCGGTACGCGGCAGAGGCGCGGAGCCGACGACGGCAGCCAATGCAGGACTCGGCGTCAAAGCCTTCATGAATGCTGCGTTGGGAGTGCGCTTCTTTGCGGGAGCGGCCTTGGTGGCGCCGGCAGCGGCCGGGGCTTTTTTTGCAGTTGCCATGTTGGTTTTTTCCTGGTTCGGAGTATTCAATGGACCAGCGAAAATCCGTTTCTCCACTGGCAGGGCGATGCTACTGGCAAAAAAACGGCTTTCCAAGCGACGAGTGAGGTTTTTTTGCTTCAGGCTGTAGCCTGGGAGGCTTCAGCGGCATTCTTGCTGGCTGTTGACGATGCGTTTGAGCGCCTCGGCATCCAGAATCCGCACATGGCGCTGTTTGACTTCGACAATGCCATCGTCGACAAACTTCGAGAAGGTGCGACTGACGGTTTCGAGTTTGAGGCCCAGGTAGCTGCCGATTTCCTCGCGCGTCATCCGCAGCACCAGTTCGGTCTGGGAAAAGCCGCGCGCATGCAGACGCTGCACCAGGTTGAGCAAAAATGCGGCCAGGCGCTCTTCGGCGCGCATGCTTCCCAGGAGCAACATGACGCCATGCTCGCGAACGATCTCGCGGCTCATGATCTTGTGCACATGGTGCTGCAGGGCGTTGACCTCACGCGAGATTTCCTCGATCCGGTCAAACGGCATGACGCAGACTTCGGCATCTTCCAGCGCCACCGCATCACAGCTGTGGTGGTCATTGACGATCCCATCGAGCCCGATGATTTCGCCAGCCATTTGAAAGCCGGTCACCTGATCACGCCCGTCCTCGGTGGCCACGCAGGTTTTGAAAAAGCCGGTACGAATCGCATAGAGCGAGGTAAAGGCTTCACCGTTGCGGAACAGGGAGCCGCCGCGCTTGATTTTGCGCCGCACCGCCACCACATCGTCGACGCGCTCCATCTGTTCGCTGGTCAGCCCCACAGGCAGACACAGTTCGCGCAAGTTGCAGTTGGAGCAGGCGACGCGTATCGTTTGCTGCGTGTCGTTGGCGTGGAGATGCCCGGATGCGCCCCCTTCGGACGGGGCCTTTGCCGCAGGGGACTTGCGGACCGGGGGTGTGCTGGATGCTGACATACATCAAATTATGAACGATGGCAGGCATTACCTTCAAATCCTGCCCGTGACTGTTGCTTCTTGATTTTGGTCAAGTGAGTATTGCGCGCTCTCAGGCACAGTCCCCAGTTCCCCAGGAGAATCCATGACCGTTGCTACGCCCGAACTGCTGACCCGTTTCGATGTCTCCGGTCCGCGTTACACCTCGTACCCGACGGCCGACCGGTTTGTCGAGGCATTTGGCGAGGACGACTATGTGCTGGCCTTGAAGCAGCGCCATCTGGGCAGCGCAGCCAAGGCGATGCCTTTGTCCTTGTATGTGCACATTCCGTTCTGCGAGTCGCTTTGCTATTACTGCGCTTGCAACAAGATCATCACCAAACACCATGACCGGGCAGATGTCTACCTGCGCTATCTGAGTCGCGAGGTGGATCTGCACACGGCGCATTGCGGTACTGGCCAGGTCGTCAGCCAATTGCATCTGGGCGGCGGCACGCCCACCTTTCTGTCAGATGACGGACTGCGCGAACTGATGGACACCTTGCGTCGCAGCTTCACGCTGGTGCCGGGAGGCGAATACTCGATCGAAGTCGACCCACGCACAGTGGACGCCGGACGCCTCAAGGTGCTGGCGGAACTGGGCTTTAACCGACTGAGTTTTGGCGTGCAGGATTTCGACCCCGAAGTCCAGAAGGCGGTGCACCGGGTTCAGCCCGCAGAGCAGGTCTTTGCACTGGTGGAATCGGCGCGTGCCATAGGATTTGATTCCATCAACGTGGACCTCATCTACGGCCTTCCCAAGCAGACGCCAGACTCGTTTGATCGCACGCTGGCGCAGGTGAACGAGCTGCGGCCGGACCGCATTGCGCTCTACGCTTACGCGCATCTGCCCGAACGCTTCAAGCCGCAGCGCCGCATCGTTTGGGCCGATTTACCTATGGCGTCGGCCAAGGTGTCCATGCTCTCTCGCTCGCTGGATGCTTTCACCGAAGCGGGTTATGTGTATGTGGGCATGGACCACTTTGCGCTGCCCGAAGATGCGCTCGCCGTTGCCAAGCGGCAGGGGCGACTGCACCGAAACTTCCAGGGCTACAGCACCCAACCCGACTGCGATCTCATTGCGCTTGGCGTGTCGGCCATTGGCCGTGTGGGCACTACCTACAGCCAGAACGCCAAGACACTGGAAGAGTACTACGACCGGCTGAACCAGGGGCACTTGCCGATCGTGCGCGGCTTGGCGCTGTCCCGAGATGATCTTGTGCGCCGCGCAGTCATCATGGCGCTGATGTGTCAGGGCGCGCTCACCATCGAGTCGGTGGAGCAGGCGTGGTTGATTGATTTCCGCACCTATTTCGCGCGTGAACTTGAGCAGCTCGCGGAGATGGAACAGCAGGGCTTGGTGGAGCTGAGCACCGAAGGCGTCCAGGTGACTGCCATGGGCTGGTATTTCGTGCGCGGCATTGCCATGGTGTTCGACCGTTACCTGCAGTCCGACCGCAATCGAGCACGCTTTTCGCGGATCATCTGACGTGGTGGGTGCGCTGGCCTGGACTGCGCTGGTGATGGGCTTGGTGGGTGGCTCGCACTGCTTGGTCATGTGCGCGGCACCTTGCAGCGCCGTGATTCGCCCCGGCCCAATCGATGCGTCGGCATCTGCTGCCAGCGAACAAGTCGTTCATTGGCATCGGCAGGAACGCGGCGGCCTGCGACGGTTGACCGCCTACCATTTGGGTCGCCTGGCGGGATACGCCAGCGCCGGTGCCGCAGTGGCTGTGGCGATGCAGAGTTTTTCCTGGGTCACCCAGCAGGCCCATGCCATGCGTTCGGCCTGGACCTTCATGCACGTTGCGGTGCTTGCCTGGGGTCTCATGATGCTGCTTTTGGCGCGCCAGCCGGCCTGGGTGGAGTCTGCTGGCCGCGCGCTCTGGAGCCGCGTTCGTCCCCTGATCGATGCACCAGGCGGCGTATTTTTCACTGGTTTCCTGTGGGCCTTGATGCCTTGCGGATTGTTGTACTCGGCGCTGTTGGTGGCGGCCCTCAGCGGGGGGCCGGCCCAGGGAGCCATCACCATGGCCCTGTTTGCTGCTGGCAGTGGGGTGTGGTTGATTGCCGGACCTTGGGCCTGGCTGAGGCTGAGTCAGCGACTGAACCGCGCGCGCGCCGATTGGGGGACGCGCCTGGGTGGCCTCCTTTTGTGCGGTGTGGCAGTTTGGGCCCTTTGGCACGACCTCGTGGTACGCCCATCGCTCATTTGTCAATAGCAAAGAATCCGCACGGCTGTTGCGCTGGCGCCGCAGTTGGTGCACAAACGAGCGCCATTCTGGCTTTTCTCGTCTGATAATGGGTCTCATATCGCCCGTCCTTGGCGGGAAGGCCCTTCGGTGAAACCCTTCGTTGTTGTCCCCATCGACCAAGTGCGTGTTGGTATGTTCATCCAGCTTGATTTGGGCTGGATGCAGCATCCGTTTCCGGTAGGGAGCTTTCGTGTGGCTTCAGAAGCGCAGATCGATACGTTGCGCAGCCTCGATTTAGAGAGCGTCCGTTACCTGCCCGCCAAGAGCGATCCTGCGTTTCAGCAGCCGCCAGCGCCAGCGCCAGACGAAGCCGAACCCGCGAATGGGACAGACGAAGAACCTGCGGCCCCGCACCCCGTGCGCGATGACGAGATCCTTGCGCTCAAGGTCCAGCTGCAGGCGCAGCACGACGCCCTGGCCGTATGCGATGAACGCTTTTTGTCGGCCACCCGCACCTGTCTTCGTCTTGGCCCTATGGCCGACAAAGAGCCTTTGGAAGCCCGATCGCAAGGCGAATGTCTGGTGAGTGGCTGTGTTGACGAGTTGCTGGACAACGGCGAATCGGTCATTCGGCTGCTCTCAGAGGGTGTGGGCGAACGCAGCGTGCTGCATCCCGTGAACGTGATGGTCCTCAGCCTGCTTCTCGGCAAAGCCCAGGGCGCAAGTGCCGATGCGCTGCGCCACATCGGCCTGACAGCGCTGTTCCATGACCTGGGCAAAACCCGCATGCCAGCGCACCAGTGGGTGCGTACTGCAGACATGACTTCCGGCGATCTGTTGGGTTACCAGAAACATGTGATCCACTCGGTTGCCATCGCACGGCGTATGGGTCTTCCGGCGCCCATTTTGCGGGGTATCGCCGAGCACCATGAAATGGCCGACGGAAGCGGGTTTCCTGCGGGACTGAGTGGCGAGGCGATTGGCAGCGCGGCGCGTATCGTCAGTCTTGTGAATTATTACGACAGGCTGTGCAACCCCGTGCATGGTGCGCAGGCACTCACGCCGCACGAAGCGCTGTCGCTCATGTTTGCCAAGCACAAAGCGAAGTTCGACGTTCAGATTCTGGGTGTCTTCATTCGCATGATGGGCATTTATCCGCCTGGCTCGATCGTGCAGTTGGTCAACGACCGCTACGCCATCGTGGTGTCGGTCAATTCTTCGCGGCCGCTGCGCCCCCGGGTGGTGGTGCACGATCCGGCAGTGCCCAAAGAACAGGCGCTCATCCTTGACCTGGAATTGGTTCCTGAGCTGGGTATTCGCCGCAGCCTCAAGCCCACCCAGTTGCCGCGCGAGGCGCTGGATTACCTCTCGCCGCGCAAGCGCATTTGTTACTTTTTTGAGCGCGCTGCAGATACGCATGGTCTGAAGGCCAACCCGTGATGCACCTGGCCCTCGATCCAGCCTGGTACAGCGCATTTGACGACCTTCAGGAAGCCGTGTGGGTGGTTGACGCCGATGCGCGCAGCATCGCCTTTGCAAACCTCAGCGCCGCACGATTGCTGGGCCTGCCGCGCGAACAACTGCTGGGTGCTGCCGTAGAGCGCTTTGCAGCAACGCCCCAGGACCAGGCGTTCTGGGCCGACACCCGGCTGGTGGTAGCCGATGGCATCGAATCTCTTTCGGCCGTGCTGCGTGCAGACGGCGAACTGGTGCCAGTGATGCGTCGCGTCACATCGCTTGCCATGGCGCCGGGTTTGGGCGCCATGCTGGTGACCATGGTCGACTGTAGCGAGCACCAGCGAGCAGAGAGTGAACTGGAGCGCTTGCTCGCGGAGTTGCGCGCCACGCTCGATTCGGTGGCCGATGGTATTTTGGTCTGCGGGCTTGATGGCCGGATTCGCGCCTTCAACCAGCGGTTGGTGCGCATCTGGAGCATCCCCCAATCGCTGTTGCTCAAACGCGATGACGCGAGCCTGCACGCATTTCTGGCCGGTCGGGTGCAAGACGCTGGCGCCTACCATGCACAACTTGCACGAATGCATGACGACCCGCGTACACCCACGCGCGATGTATTGCTGCTTCAGGGCGGACAGATTGTCGAGCGCCGCAGTGTGCCGCAGCTCAGCCACGGCAGCGTCACCGGGCGGGTGTTTTCGTTTCGCGACATCACCGAAGAGGCGCAGTCCGAAGCCGCCTTGCGCATGGCAGCCCTTGCCTTTGAGGCCAGTCCCTATGCCATTTTCTTTGCCGACGCCAGGCGGATGCTTACCCAGGTGAATCCGACGTTCGAGCGACTCACCGGCTTGCCCATCGGACAACTGCTGGGCCACTGCGCAGAGTCTCTGTTTAGTCCTCCGGGGCCGGATTGGATCGAACAAATAGAACTTGCCTGGCAGAGCGCCGGTGTCTGGAATGGCGAACTTTCCTTGAAGCGCCATTCGGAAGTGCCGTGTGCCGTGCAACTGGCGTGGGTGGTGCTGCGGGGCGCCGATGGAGCTTCCGAGCAAAGTATCGGCTTTGTGCGCGATCTTACGCAGCAGCATGCCGCCCGCAAGCGCATTGACGAGCTTGCGTACCACGATGTCCTGACCGGTTTGCCCAACCGCCTGCAGTTGTCCCAGCGGGTCGAGTCCGCGCTGCGCGCCGCACGCCCCGGCACGCCAGGCTTTGCCATTCTGGAACTGGATCTGGACCGGTTCAAGGTCATTAACGATTCTCTGGGGCACGCTTTTGGCGATCGTGTGCTGCGCCTGGTGTCGGCACGCTTGCAGATCTGTCTGCGACAGGTCGACATGCTGTGCCGTCTGGGTGGCGACGAATTCGTGGTGTATCTGCACGCGAGCGATCGCGCCACGGCGGAGCATGTTGCGCGGCGCATGCTGCAGGAGATGCAACAGCCTTTTGCTCTCGACGGCATCAGCTTTTCCATTCAGGTCAGCATGGGCATCGCGCTGTTTCCCCAGGATGGGCGGCTCCTCGACGAACTCGTCAAGCATGCCGACACCGCGATGTACCGGGTCAAAGAACGTGGGCGTGGCAATTTTGGCTTCTACCAGCCCGAGATGAACGCGAATCTGCTCGCGCGCATGCAACTTGAACATGGGATGCGGCAAGCCTTGGGGCGCAATTGCATGCAGGTGCACTTCCAGCCTCAGATTGATACGACCTCGGGGGCCATCGTAGGGGCCGAGGCCTTGCTGCGCTGGACGGACGAAGCGCTTGGCCCGATTTCTCCGGCTACCTTTATTCCGATCGCTGAGGACACGGGTTACATCATCACTCTGGGCGCTTGGGTGCTTGAGCAATCGGTGAGGGAGGCCGCGCGCTGGATGCGGGGCGGCCACTCGCTGGTGGTGTCGGTCAATGTCTCGGCGCTTGAATTGCGCCAGCCCGATTTTGTCGAACGGATTGCCCGCGTGCTGCATGAGGCCCAATTGCCTGCCCGGCTGCTCGAACTGGAGTTGACGGAATCCATGCTGCTGCAAGACGCCCAAGAGGCTGCGCAGCGATTGCAGGCGCTTGCGGACCTGGGCATCGCGCTGGCAATCGACGATTTTGGCACCGGCTATTCGAGCTTGGCTTACCTCAAGAATTTGCCGATCCACAAGCTCAAGATCGATCAGTCCTTCGTGCGCGGCCTGCCAGACGACGAAGGGGATCGTGCGATCGTCAGCGCCATCATTCATCTGGGTCAGGCACTCAAACTCAATGTGGTGGCCGAAGGGGTGGAAACCGAGGCCCAGCGGGCAAGCTTGCAGACGCTGCAGTGCAGCCACTACCAGGGGTTTCTCTGCTCCGCCGCCATGGCTGCGTCCGATTTTTCGCATTGGCTTTCCAGGCAGAGACCCTCGGTGCTCGAGGCGGATTGAAACGCGCGGGGCCGCGCACCCAGTGTTGGAATCGCCGAGGACGCCTGCGATATTGGCATCGAACCAGCCGCAGCAAAAGCTGGCGTGCAATCGCTGATCCCCTGTCAGCGATCTCCGTACGGGTTGCCCAGTGCTGTGTGCATGGCTCAGCCCATGCATTTGACCTGCCGTTCGTATTTGGTAACTCTGGCGCTTCGGTTTTTGCCAAAGCGGTGAATAGCCGGGCCAATGAGCCTGGGCGTCTGGCACTCTCAACCGCAATGATGGGTAACCTGGGAGCGTTTTTGTGCACGGGCAACTCAAACCATGCGGCACTGGGCACAAGCTTGGAGCCGGCGCCTCGCATCTGGCTAGTTGATGCGGGTCTTTCTGATTTGCGCATGGGCCAGGAGTAGGCCGGTGCCGCAGGGTCCTCAGTCGCCGGCCGTGGCAGCCAGATGCGCCGCCAGCGCGTCGTCGTCCACGATGGCCACTCGCCCGAAGTCCAAGGACACGATGCCTGAAGCTTCCAGCGCGCGGAGCACGCGGTTGACGGTCTGGCGCGACAAGCCACACAGCTGGCCGATTTCTTCCTGGGTGAGGTTGAGCCTGCGCGTGCTGCGCCAGAATAGACGGCTGAGGTACAGCGCCACGCGGTGTTCTGTCGAGCGCATGCGTCCGGCTTCAATGATGGCCATGGCCTGGCCCAGCCGCATGTTCATGTGCAGCACCAGGAACTGGTTGAATGCCAGGCTGGTCTCGCGCAGGGCGGCGAACAGGGGAAGCGGCAGGCACATCATGTACGTAGGGCGCAGGGCCACCACGTCATACCTGCGCGGCTCAGGCTTCATGGCAGAGCCTTCACCGAACCAGTCGCCGTCGGACACGCCGATGAAGGCCGATGCGCGTCCCCTGGATGCAGGGCTTCGCAGCATGACCAGCCCCGACAACACGGCGTGCCAGCCCTCTACGGCGGACCCTGCACGCAGCATGATGTCACCCTTGGCGCCTTCGGTGGAATACACGCCGTGGCGCAGCCTCTCCTGCAGATCGGTCGGCAAGGAGGCAAACCAGGGCTGGCAGGCAATGAAACGTTCCGCAGAAGGGGTGGCGCAAAACATGGATGAATTGTCACGCCATGCCTGGGCGCCAGTGCGGGAAAACCCGCTGTCAATGTCAGGCAGGCGACAGGTGTTGGATTTCCACGCCCAGCAGAGCACACTGCGCTGCCCTTTGCATGGGGCGTGAGGCAAAAGTGGCCCAATGAAACGGAGACAGATATGCTGAAAAAGAGGCGTGTGCCGAGAGTGCTGCTTTCACTGGCATTGCTGGCGCCCTGGGGGGCGCTGCGCGCGGTTCCGGGCGTGACCGACACCGAGATCGTCATTGGCCAGTCGCTTGGACTGACCGGCGCGGCCAATGTGGGGGCGGTGCTGCCCTTGCTGGCCAAGGAGGACCCGCCGGTACCCTTGATCTCGCCGTTTACGGGAGCCAACCTCCTGCGTGATCCGCCCATCAACCATGTCTTCAATGTCCGCGCCAGCTACGGTGATGAGGTGGAAAAGCTGGTGCAACACCTCACCACTGTGGGTGTGCAGCGCATCTCTGTGCTGTGGATGAACAACGGGTTCGGCAAAGACCGCGAGGGTTCACGTTTTGTGGATTTGACCATCATCGGTGCGGGCGGCAAGTTCACCCGTTAGGATGGTTTTGTTTTTTTGATCCGAATAGCTAAAGGAGCACATATGCTGGGTTTGATGCAGAGTCAGCCACTCTTGATTTCCTCGCTGATTGAGTTTGCCGAACGGCACCACGGCGACGGCGAAATCGTCTCGCGCCGAGTCGAGGGGGACATCCATCGCTACACCTACCGCGACCTGGCTTCGCGATCTCGCCAGCTTGCGAATGCGCTGGACAAAGAAGGCCTCGCGTTCAGCGACCGCGTCGCCACGCTGGCCTGGAACGGCTACCGCCACATGGAGATGTACTTTGGTGTGAGCGGCTCGGGGCGGGTGGTGCACACGGTCAACCCGCGGCTGCACCCCGAACAGATTGCCTGGATCATGAACCATGCGGAAGACCAGATCCTTTGCTTTGATCTGACTTTCCTGCCGCTGGTGCAGGCGGTGCACGCCAAATGCCCCAAGGTAAAAAAGTGGGTCGCTCTATGTGACGCCGACCGCCTGCCGCAGGACAGCGGCGTTCCAGGCCTGGTGAGCTATGAGACCTGGATTGGCGCGCAATCCGTCGATTACGCTTGGCCGCAGTTCGATGAAAACACCGCGTCCAGCATGTGCTACACCAGCGGTACCACCGGTCACCCCAAGGCTGCTCTGTACAGCCACCGCTCAACCGTGCTGCACGCCTACGCTGCAGCCTTGCCGGATGTGATGTGTCTGTCTGCCCGTGATGCGGTACTGCCCGTGGTGCCCATGTTCCACGTCAATGCCTGGGGCATTCCGTATTCGGCAGCGTTGACGGGCTGCAAGGTAGTGTTTCCTGGCCCGGCACTCGATGGCAAATCGATCTATGAATTGATCGAAGCCGAGAAGGTGACGTATGCCGCTGGAGTTCCCACCGTTTGGCAGATGCTGCTGGGCCATCTGCGCCCGGCGGGCCTGAAGTTCAGTACGCTCAAGCGCACGGTGATTGGTGGCTCGGCCTGCCCGCCGGCGATGATCACCGCGTTCCAGGAGGAATACGGTGTCGAGGTGCTGCACGCCTGGGGCATGACCGAGATGAGCCCGCTGGGGACGCTGTGCACGCTCAAGAACAAGCAGCTGGAATTGTCCAAAGCCGAGCAAATGAAGATCCTGCAAAAGCAGGGCCGGGCCATTTATGGCGTGGACATGAAGATCATCGACGGCGACGGCGAGGAGCTGCCCTGGGACGGCAAGACCTACGGTGACCTGCTGGTGCGCGGGCCCTGGATCATCGAAAGCTATTACAAGGGCGAGAACCCGCTGATCCAGGACGCGCAGGGCCGCGGCTGGTTCCCCACGGGCGACGTGGCCACCATTGACGCCGATGGCTTCATGCAGATCACCGACCGCAGCAAGGACGTGATCAAGTCGGGCGGCGAGTGGATCAGTTCCATCGATATCGAGAACATCGCGATGGCGCATCCGGCGGTGGCCATGGCCGCGTGCGTCGGCATGCCGCATCCCAAATGGGACGAACGCCCCATCGTCGCGATCATGCTCAAACCCGGCGTCGAGCTCACGCGAGAAGAGTTGCTCGCGTTTTATGAGGGCAAGACGGCCAAATGGCAGATCCCGGACGACGTGGTATTTGTGGACGCGATTCCGCTGGGCGCCACGGGCAAGATGCTCAAGACCCGTCTGCGTGAACAGCTCAAGGATTACCGGCTTCCGGGCCTTTAAAGCGTCACAGGGTGCTGGGCAAAGTCGCACGGGCGATAGCGGCTAGGGGCAATCCCTGACCGACTTTGCAGCACCAGCGGTTAGGCTGGACCAAGATATTTCAACAGGAGACAACCGATGAATTTTGCAATCAAAACAGTAGCTGCATCCGTCCTGCTGGCAAGCGCTGGCGGCGCATTTTCCCAAAGCGGCGAAACCGTGAAGATCGCGTGGCTGGACCCGCTTTCCGGTTTGATGGCAGCCGTTGGAACCAATCAGCTCAAGAGCTGGCAGTTCATGGCGGAGGAGTTCAACAAAAAGAACGCTGCCGGCGTGAAATATGAAATCATCGGCATCGACAACAAGCTCAGCCCCCAGGAAACCACCAGCGCGCTGCGCTCGGCCATGGACCAGGGTGCACGTTACGTGGTGCAGGGCAACGGCTCAGGCCCCGCACTGGCCATCATGGATGCGCTGGAAAAGCACAATGCCCGCAATCCCGGCAAAGAGGTGCTGTTTCTGAACTATGCCGCCGTGGACCCTGACCTGACCAACAGCAAGTGCAGCTACTGGCATTTCCGACTGGACGCCGATACCTCCATGAAGATGGAGGCGCTGACGACCTACATGAAAGACCAGAAAGAGATCAAGAAGGTCTATCTGATCAACCAGAACTACTCGCACGGCCATCAGGTCTCGAAGTACGCCAAGGAGATGCTCAAGCGCAAGCGTCCCGACGTGGAAATTGTCGGCGACGACCTGTCTCCGCTCGCCCAGGTGCGCGACTTCTCGCCCTATATCGCCAAGATCAAGCAGTCTGGCGCGGACACCGTGATCACCGGCAACTGGGGCTCTGACCTGGCGCTGCTGATCAAGGCTGCCAACGACGCGGGCCTGAACAACGTCAATTTCTACACCTACTACGGCGCGGTCACCGGAAGCCCGACGGCTATGGGTGCAGGCGCAGCCGGCCGGGTCTACATGGTGGCCTATGCGCACGCCAACCTGCCGGGGGAAATCAACCGAATTGTGGTGGACTACAAGAAGAAGTTCAACGACGACATGTACACGGACGCCATCTACAACGGCTTTGCCATGCTCTCCGATGCGTTCGTAAAGGCCAAGTCCACGGATCCTGTAAAGGTGGCCAAGGTAATGGAAGGCATGAAGTTCAAGGGCTTCAATGGAGAAGTCGAGATGCGCAAAACCGACCACCAGTTGCAGCAAGGCCTGTTCATCACCAAATGGGAAAAAGCCGGTGGCAAATACCCCATTGACGCGGAAAACACTGGTTACACCTTTGTACCCGTCAAGTATTACGAGCCCTACGTGGCCAGCACGCCAACGTCGTGCGACATGAAGCGTCCTTCCTAAGAGGGTTTCCGCAGGTCTAGAGGCCCGATCTCTCGGGCCTCTTTTTTTGATCCGATCCAGACACTTCCATGAACGCCGAGTTTTTTACGATCTCCCTGCTCAATGGGGTGAGCTATGGCCTGCTGCTGTTCATGCTCAGCTCGGGCCTGACACTGATCTTCAGCATGATGGGTGTGCTCAATTTTGCGCATACCAGCTTTTACATGTTGGGGGCTTATTTCGCCTACACGCTCTCGGGCCTGGTGGGGTTCTGGCCGGCGTTGGTGCTTGCTCCGCTCGCCATTGGCACATTGGGGGCACTGTTTGAACGCTACAGCCTGCGGCGCGTCCACAAATTCGGTCACGTGCCGGAGCTGTTGGTGACCTTCGGGCTGTCGTATCTGATTCTTGAGCTCGTCCAACTGGTGTGGGGCCGCTCCACCGTGCCTTATGGCTTGCCCACGCAGCTGCAAGGCCCGTTGTTCACTATTTTTGGCACGCAGTTTCCCAAATCGCGCTCTTTCATCATGCTGGTCGCATTGCTGATGCTGATCTCCGTATGGCTGCTGCTGACCCGTACGCGCATTGGTCTGGTGATTCAGGCCGCGCTCAAACACCCCGAAATGGTGCAGGCGCTGGGTCACAACGTCCCGCGTGTCTTCATGCTGGTGTTTGGCGGGGGGTGCGCGCTGGCCGGACTGGCTGGGGTGATCGGCGGCAACACCTACATCACCGAGCCCGCCATGGCCGGGTCGGTGGGTTCCATTATTTTTGTGGTCGTGGTGGTGGGCGGCATGGGTTCGCTCGCAGGGGCGTTTCTGGCGTCGCTCATCATCGGCTTGGTCCAGACCTTTGCCGTCGCCATCGACTACTCGCTGGCTACCGCGCTGCAAGGCATGGGCATTGGGGTGTCGCCGGAGACATTTGGCTGGCCGGTGCTCAAGTTGACGCTGTCGCAGGTGGCACCGATTCTTCCCTATCTTTTCCTGGTGCTGATTTTGATCTTCCGCCCCAGAGGCCTGCTTGGCACGCGTGAGGATTGACGCCATGACCATGTCCACCACCTCGCCCGAACGCGCTGCTGGCCCCACTGCGTACTACCGATTTCGCCCACTCAACATCGGTCGCTACCTGATCTGGTCGCTGTTCGCCATTGCCCTGATCGTGCTGCCCATGCTGTTTACCAGCAGCCTGGCGGTGACCATGCTGTCGCAGATGGGGTACGCCATCATCATCTGCCTGAGCTACAACATCTTGTTGGGGCAGGGCGGCATGCTGAGCTTTGGCCACGCGGTGTATACCGGTCTGGGCTCGTTCATCGCGATCCATGCCATGAACCTTGCGGCGGCTGGCAAGTTGCCCATTCCGCTTGTGCTCATCCCATTGGTGGGCGGGCTTGCGGGCATGTTTTTCGCCATTTTGCTGGGCTTCGTCACCACCAAAAAATCTGGGACCACCTTTGCCATGATCACGCTGGGCATCGGCGAACTGGTGGCGTCTATGGCCTTGATGTTCCCCGAGTTCTTTGGTGGTGAGGGCGGTGTAACCACCAATCGCGTCTATGGGCAGTCAATTTTCGGCATGACCTTCGGTCCGGCCATTCAGGTGTACTACCTGATTGCGGCCTACTGCTTTGTCTGCACCGCCGCCATGTTTGCGTTTACCGCGACGCCGCTCGGGCGCATTTTGAATGCCGTGCGTGACAACCCGGAACGGGTGGAGTTCATTGGATACAACACACAGCGCGTGCGCTACTTTGCTTTCATCATTGCCGGCTTCTTTGCCGGCATTGGCGGCGGCCTGGCAGCCATCAACTTTGAAATCGTCACCGGCGCCGACAGCGTCAACATGGTGCGCTCAGGCGGTTACCTGCTCTTCACCTTCCTCGGCGGTGCCACCTTCTTCTTCGGCCCCATCATTGGCGGCGTGCTGCTGGTGCTCGCGTCGGTGCTGCTGTCCGAGTTGTCCAAAGCGTGGCTGCTCTACTTGGGCCTGGTGTTTCTGTTCATGGTGATGTTCGCCCCGGGCGGGGTTGCCAGCCTGGTCATGATGAACCTGCGGGTCGCCAAATTCGGCAAATTGCGTCCGCTGTTGCCGGCGTACCTGGCGCTGGTCGGTACAGCCCTGGTGGCGCTGTTCGGCGCTGCGGCCATGGTGGAGATGCTCTATCACCTGCAGCTCAACGCCGCGCTGGGGCCAGAAATGGAATTTTTGGGCGCAACTGTCAACGCAGCCAAGCTCAGCAGCTGGTTTGGAGCTGGCTTTGTGCTGGTGACGGGGTTGGCATTGTTTGAACTCTGTCGGCGCCAGTTCATACAGCAGTGGGGGCTGGTGCAGGAAGAGATCGAGCACGAAATCAAACGTGGGGAGGCTTTGTAAGCCATGGCGGAGAACGCAAATTACGCGCTGGAGCTGCGCGCGCTGCGCAAGAGTTTCGGCAAGACGGAAATCATTCGCGGGGTGGATCTGGCGGTGCGCGCTGGTGAGCGCGTGGCCATCATCGGACCCAACGGGGCCGGCAAGTCCACTCTTTTCAACCTGATCAGCGGGCGCTTCGCGCCCACCAGCGGCGAGGTGCTGCTCCATGGCGCGCGCATCGAGGGCAAGAAGCCCTTTGAAATCAACCGCATGGGGCTATCGCGCAGCTTTCAGATCACCAACATTTTTCCCAAGCTCAGTGTTTTTGAAAATCTGCGCTGCGGTGTGCTCTGGAGCATGGGCTACCGCTATACCTTCCTGCGCTTTCTCTCGCGCCTGGACGATGCCAATGAGCGTGCGCAGCAGCTCATGGAGATGATCAAGCTCGACAAAAAGCGCGATGTGCTGGCGATCAACCTGACCTACGCGGAGCAACGCGCACTCGAGATCGGCATCACCATCGCTGGCGGCGCCAGTGTGATCCTGCTCGACGAGCCCACGGCCGGCATGAGCGTGAGCGAGACCACGCGCTTTATTGCGCTCATCAAGGAAGTGACCGAAGGACGCACCCTGCTGACCGTGGAGCACGACATGGGCGTGGTGTTTGGTCTGGCGGATCGCATTGCCGTGGTGGTCTACGGCGAAGTGCTGGCTTTTGACACACCCGACGCGGTGCGCGCCAATGACCGCGTGCAGGAAGCGTATCTGGGTTCTGCAGTGGCCGATGCCCAGGCTCAAGGACACTGACATGCTGCACATTCGAAATCTGCATGCCTACTATGGCAAAAGCCATGTGCTGCATGGCGTCAACTTCGACATCGGCGACGGCGAGATTGTTGCGCTGCTGGGACGCAATGGCTCGGGGCGTTCCACGACGGCCAAGGCCATCATGAATCTGGTGAGTTGGGAAGGCAGCATGGAGTGGAAAGGCCAGCCGCTCAAGAACCGCAAGGCGTACGAGATCGCGCACCTGGGCATTGGCTATGTGCCCGAAAGCCGCGACGTGTTTCCTAGTCTTACCGTGCACCAAAACCTTCTTCTCGGACAGAAAGGCAAGGGCAAGGGCAGCCGCTGGAGCTTCGACGACATGTATGCCATGTTCCCTCGTCTCAAGGAGCGCCAGCACATCGAAGCGGGCCTGATGTCTGGCGGTGAGCAGCAGATGCTCACGCTGTGTCGCACGCTGATGGGGGATCCGGACCTCATCATGATTGACGAACCCACGGAAGGCTTGGCGCCAAAAATCGTCGAGCAGGTCGGCGCCTTTCTCACCACGCTCAAGAGCAAGGGCATTTCGGTGCTGCTGATTGAACAAAAGCTCACCATTGCGATGACTGTGTCGGACCGCGCCTTGGTGATGGGGCACGGCAGCATCGTTTTCGACGGTACGCCCGACAGCCTGCGCGCCAACAACAGCGTGCGCAAGGAATGGCTGGAGGTCTGAGCGCGCGCTTTTGTCCCGGCTGAGACAAGCGCCGGTGGCAATGCTGCGCAGACCTGCTTACAATAAAAACGCACGATCGTTCTTTTTCTAATTTTTGCAGGAAACAACAACCATGAGCGCTCAATTTCAGGTCCACGGCGATGTCGCAGTGATCACATTGGCCAACCCGCCCGTCAACGGCCTGGGTTTGGCCACCCGACAGGGCATCGTCGACGGCCTGAACCGCGCCCAGCAGGATGCAGCCGTCAAGTCCATCGTGATTACCGGTGCCGGCGGCGCCTTCTCCGGCGGTGCGGACATCAAAGAGTTTGGTAGCGACAAGTCCATGCAGGAACCCAACCTGCTCTCAGTGATTGCCGCAATCGAGGCTTCGTCCAAGCCGGTGGTTGCTGCCATCCATTCGGTGTGCATGGGCGGTGGCTTGGAGCTTGCCCTGGGCTGCCACTATCGGCTGGCCGCCCCTGGATGCAGCGTGGCCTTGCCCGAAGTGAAGCTTGGTCTGCTGCCCGGTGCGGGCGGTACGCAGCGCCTGCCGCGTGTCGTCGGCGTCGAGGCTGCGCTCAACATGATCGTCAGCGGCGAGACCGTCAAGAGCGAACTCATTGGTTTCATTCCTGGCCAGAAGCTGTTCGACAAGATGGCCGCCTCTGCCGAAGCCTTGCCCGAAGAAGCCCTGGCCTTTGCCCGCTCGGTGGCCGACACGCGTCCGCTGCCGCTGGTACGCAATTTGCCCTGCAAGCACCCTCAGGGCGACGCCTACTTCCAGTTCGCGCGCAACATGGTCAAGGGCATGTCCAAGAACTACCCGGCGCCCGCCAAGTGCGTGGACGCGGTCGAAGCGGCTACCAAAGGCAAATTTGCCGACGGCATGTTGGTCGAGCGCGAGCTGTTCATCAACCTGATGTGGACGCCCGAGTCGCGCGCGCTGCGCCATCTGTTCATGGCCGAGCGTGCGGCCAGCAAGATCCCTGACGTGCCTTCGGATACGCCCAAGCGCGACGTCAAGAGCGTGGGCGTGATCGGCGCCGGCACCATGGGCGGCGGCATTGCGATGAACTTCCTCAACGCCGGCATTCCGGTCAAGATGCTGGAGATGAAGCAGGAAGCACTTGACCGTGGCCTGGCCACCATCAAGAAGAATTACGAAGCCCAGGTCAAAAAAGGCAAGCTCAAGCAGGACAAGTACGAGCAGCGCATGGCCCTGCTCTCCACCACGCTCGACTACGCCGACCTGAAGGATGCCGACCTGGTCATTGAAGCCGTGTTCGAGGAAATCGGCGTCAAGGAAGCCGTGTTCAAGCAGCTCGACGCCGTGTGCAAGCAGGGCGCCATCCTGGCCTCCAACACTTCCACACTGGATGTGGACAAGATTGCTGCCTTCACCAAGCGCCCGCAGGACGTGGTGGGCATGCACTTCTTCAGCCCCGCCAACGTGATGCGCCTGCTGGAAGTGGTGCGCGGCAAACACACCGCCAAGGACGTGCTCGCCACGGTGATGGCGCTGGCCAAGAAGATCAAGAAGACGGCGGTGGTCTCCGGCGTCTGCGACGGCTTCATCGGCAACCGCATGATCGAGCGCTACAGCCAGCAGGCCGGCTTTTTGCTCGACGAAGGCGCAACGCCCCAGCAGGTGGACAAGGCGCTGGAGAAATTCGGCATGGCCATGGGGCCGTTCCGCATGGGCGACCTGGCCGGCAACGACATTGGCTGGGCGATCCGCAAGCGCCGTGCGCTGGAAACCCCCGACATGAAGTACAGCCGCTCCGCCGACAAGCTGTGCGAGCTGGGCCGCTACGGCCAGAAGACCGGCGCCGGCTGGTACGACTACCAGGCCGGCAAGCGCGACGCCATTCCGAGCGAGCTGGTCAACAAGATGATTGAAGACCACCGCAAGGAGCTCGGCATCACGCCGCGCAAGATTTCTGACGAAGAAATCGTCCAGCGTCTGGTGTACGCCCTGGTCAACGAAGGCGCGCATATCCTCGAAGACGGTATCGCCAGCAAGTCCGGTGACATCGACATGGTCTACCTCACCGGCTACGGCTTCCCGATCTACCGCGGCGGCCCCATGCACTACGCGGGCGAGCAGGGTCTGTTCAACCTGGTGCAGGCCATGAACCGCTTTGCGCAGAACCCCAGGGACGACCAGGCGTTCTGGACGCCCGCGCCCTTGCTCGCCAAACTGGCGGCCGAAGGCAAGAGCTTCAGCTGATCGGCCGGCACCGCCGTGATCAAGAAAATCTTCCTGGGCCTGCTGGCGCTGATCGTGGTGCTGGTGGCGGCTGTGACCGTCAATACGCTGCGCAAGGGTTCGCGCCAGCTTGATGTGCCGTCGCTGGCCGTGCTGCCGGTGGACGAGCAGGGTGCGGCCAAGCGCCTTGGCGAGGCGGTGCGCTTGCGCACCATCTCGTCGCGCGACGACCCGCAGCTCAATGCCGACCAGTTCCAGCAGTTCCATGCCTTGCTGGAGCAGCGCTTTCCCAAAACCCACGCCGCGCTCAAGCGCGAAGTGGTCAATGGCCTGAGCCTGCTCTACACCTGGCAGGGCAGCAAGCCAGAGCTCAAACCGATATTGCTGTTGGCGCACCAGGACGTAGTGCCCATCGCGCCCGGCACCGAGGGCGACTGGACCGAACCACCCTTCAGCGGGGCGGTCAAGGATGGCTTCATCTGGGGCCGTGGCTCGTGGGACGACAAGGGCAACCTCATGTCCCAGCTCGAAGCGGTCGAGATGCTGGTCGCCAGCGGCTACCAACCCGAGCGCACCGTGTACCTGGCCTATGGCGCAGACGAAGAGGTGAGCGGCCTGCGCGGCGCGACCGAGATAGCGGCGTTGCTCAAGCAGCGCGGCGTGCACCCGGATTTCGTCATTGACGAAGGCCTGCTGATTCTCGACGGCATCCTGCCCGGCTTGGCCAAACCTGCTGCGCTGATTGGCGTGGCAGAAAAAGGCTATCTGTCGGTCGAGCTGTCGGTGTCTGCCACGCCAGGACATTCGTCCATGCCGCCCAAGCACGGCACCAGCGCCATTGCCATGATGAGCACGGCCTTGAAGCAGCTCGAAGACAAGCAACTGCCGGCGGGCATTCGCGGTGTCGGCGGCGAAATGTTCGACACCATCGCCCCGGAAATGAGTGGCTTTTCGCGCGTGGCACTCTCGAACCTGTGGCTGTTTGGCCCTGTCGTGCAAAAGCAGCTTGAAGGTGGTGCCAGCACCAACGCCATGCTGCGCACCACCACGGCGCTGACCATCGTGAATGCCGGCAACAAGGAAAACGTGCTGCCCGGTCGCGCCAACGCCACGGTGAACTTCCGCCTCCTGCCCGGCGATACCCAGGCCCAGGTGCTTGAGCATGTGCACTCTGAGCTGGCGCAGGCCGTGGGTGAGGGCAAGGTCAAAGTCACCGCGCTGCCCGGCGCGCAGGAGGCGTCCAAGGTGGCACCCACCGCCTCCAGCCAGTACCACCTGTTGAACAAGACGATCCGCGAAGTCTTCCCCGGCACCCTCGTCGCGCCAGGCTTGATGGTGGCGGCCACCGACTCGGTGCATTACGGCGAGCTGAGCGACCACATCTTCAAGTTCTCGCCGGTGCGCGCCAATGCCGAAGACCTCAAGCGTGTCCACGGCACCAACGAGCGCCTGTCCACCAGCAACTACGCGGAAGCCATCCGCTTCTACCACCGACTGTTGAGCGAGGGCGCCAAGGCACCCGCGCTCTGAATGTGCATAACTTTTAAGGATTCACCATGACTTCCGCCGTAATCGTTTCCACCGCCCGCACCCCCCTGACCAAGGCCTGGAAAGGTGCTTTCAACATGACCCACGGCGCCACCATGGGCGGCCACGTGGTCGAGCATGCCATCCAGCGCGCCGGCATTGACGCCGGTGAGGTGGATGACGTCATCATGGGATGCGGCACGCCCGAAGGCGCCACGGGCGCCAACATCGCCCGCCAGATCGCCTTGCGCGCCGGCTGCCCGGTCACGGTATCGGGCATGACCATCAACCGCTTCTGCTCGTCGGGTCTGCAAGCCATTGCCACCGCCGCCAATTGCATCATCGCCAAAGAAGGCGACCTGTACGTCGCGGGTGGCGTGGAAGTCATCTCCTGCACGGCGCAAGAGATGAATACGCACATGCTGCAAGACCCCTGGCTCGTGAAGAACAAGCCCGAGATCTATTGGTCCATGCTGCAAACCGCCGAGCAAGTGGCCAAGCGCTACGGCATTAGCCGCCAGGCCATGGACGAATACGGCGCCAGCAGTCAGCAAAAGGCCAGCGACGCGCTGGCAAAAGGCCTGTTCAAGGAAGAAATTGCCCCCATCACCGTCACCATGGGCGTGGCCGACAAGGTCATGGGCTTGACCACCAAGCAGGTCACCGTGAGCGACGACGAAGGCATCCGCGCCGGCACCACTTACGACGGCATCAAAGACCTGCGCTCGGCCTTGCCCGGCGGCCTGATCTCGGCGGGCAACGCCAGCCAGTTGTCTGACGGCGCCGGCGCCACCGTGGTCATGCACGAAAAGCTGGCCGAGCAAAAGGGCCTCAAGCCCCTGGGCCGCTTCCTGGGCTTTGCCGTGGCCGGCTGCGAACCCGATGAAATGGGCATTGGCCCCGTGTTCGCCATCCCCAAGGTTCTCAAGCGCCTGGGCCTCACCATCAACGACATCGACCTGTGGGAGCTGAACGAAGCCTTCGCCGTGCAGGTGATCTACTGCCGCGACAAGCTGGGCATCCCTGCCGACAAGCTCAACGTCAACGGCGGCGCTATCGCCGTCGGCCACCCCTTCGGCATGACCGGCCAGCGCCTCACCGGCCACGCCCTCATCGAAGGCAAGCGCCGCGGCGCCAAACGCGTGTGCGTAACCATGTGCATTGGCGGCGGTATGGGTGCCGCTGGCATTTTTGAAGTGCTGTAAGCGCTGACGACGCTCCGAAGATCAACGCCCCGCGGCAGGCCGGATGGTTTGCGCGGGGCGTTTGCTATCTGTTTGATAGCTACTAACGCTTTCTGGTCAAGCGATAGAGGCCTAAAACAACCGTGGCTCCAGGTTCACCAGCCAGATCTCTCCGCGTTTCGCCACGAAAGCTGCGCGTCCTGCACGTTGCCAAACTCGCCCATCCGCAATGCGTCGCTGCCCTGTTCGGTTACGGCCTCCGTTGCCACGCCTACGTACGCTTTCGCACATACCACCGTGAGCTACACGCCTACCATCCAGTTGGTAGCGTTGTGATCTGGCGGGCAATTCTGTCGCGCCAGACAGCTGCCCAGGCTGCTGTATTGCAGTTGCAAATTTCAAACGGAGGTTCCATGCAGGGTTACGTACAGGATATCGAAGCCATCGCCATTCGGAACGAAAACTTCCGCCAGGTGCTCTACACCGCCAAGCACTGCCAGCTTGTGGTCATGGCATTGAAGCCGAATGAAGAAATCGGCGCCGAAGTGCACCAGCTCGACCAGTTCTTTCGGGTTGAACAAGGCAGTGGCGAGGTGGTGCTGGATGGCGTTCGCACGCCGGTGCAAGCCGGCTACGCGCTCGTCGTTCCCGCAGGGGCGAAGCACAACATCATCAACACGGGCACTCAGCCTCTCAAGCTCTACACGCTCTATGCGCCGCCCAATCACCGCGACGGCGTGGTCCACCGCACGCGGGCAGAGGCCGAAGCCGACACCGAGCACTTTGATGGCAAGACATCCGAGTAGCTTCCGCAGCCCGTGAGGGGGAGCAAACATATCGGCGTACCAGTCGCAGTTCAGCCCCAGCGACGCTTCGACGGGCAGGCTGGGGCCAAAACGGAGCGAGGCGGCCCTCAGCGTTCAGATCGCCCCTCGGCGCGTCGGACGCTGAGTCGTAAGCACTGCGCTGCACGTGTCAAGCTGCCCTCCGCGAGCAGCACGTCTTGGGTGACGAAAAGGTTGCCATTGGGCATCTTGCAACACCGGCATTTGTGCCACGAGGCTTTGCCTTGTTGATAAAGAGGCCACAACACCTCGACGATGTCATCCCTTTGTGCATGCCTGCGATAGTGGGATCGGGCAGATTTGATATTTGTTCCTGATTCGAGTAATGCACAGCGGATAAAGACTGGGAGGTCCGGACACCATGGTCCTACTCCTGTGCCCGCTGCACCAGCAAGGCACGCTCTTTCTCGTTCCCCGCCAGCGCCGCAGCCCGGCGCAGCGCTGCCCGTGCGCCATCGCCGTGTCCCAGTTTTTGCAGCAGATCAGCGTGCACCGCATGCAGCAGGTGATAGCGCCCAAAGGCCTGGTCTTGCAGCAGAATTTCGACAATGGCAAGAGCTGCAACGGGGCCTTCATGCATGGACACCGCCACCGCGCGGTTGAGCTCGACCACCGGTGAAGGTGCCACACGCATGAGCACAGCGTAGAGCGCGGCAATACGCGCCCAGTCCGTGTCTTCGGCGGTCGGCGCGCGGGCATGGCAGGCGGCAATGGTGGCTTGAAGTTGGTAACTACCCGGTGATTGCCCCAGACTTTGGGCGCGGTCCAGTGCGGCCAGGCCACGGCGGATCAACAGCTGATCCCAGCGCGCGCGATTCTGCTGGTTGAGCAGCACAGGGTTGCCTTGCGCGTCGGTGCGTGCCGCCGTGCGCGAAGCCTGTATTTCCATCAAGGCGACCAAGCCATGCGCCTCGGCCTGCTGCGGCATCAGTTCAGCCAACATGCGGCTCAGGCGGAGGGCCTCAAAGCAGAGCTCGGGGCGCATCCAGTCGCAACCGCTGGTGGCGGTGTAACCTTCGTTGAACACCAGATAGACCACTTCGAGTACCGACCCCAGGCGGACGTTCAGTTGCTCGCCACGCGGCACCTCAAAAGGCACGCTCGCGTCGGCCAGCGAGCGTTTGGCGCGCACGATGCGCTGCGCGATGGTGGCCTCGGGCACCAGGTAGGCGCGTGCGATTTCGTGCGTGCTGAGGCCGCCGAGCAGCTTGAGCGTGAGGGCCACCCGCGCGTCGCGGCTGAGCACCGGGTGACAGGCGGTGAAGATCAGGCGCAGCAGGTCGTCGCCGATGGCCGCGTGCTCGCGTGCCGCGTCCAGCAAGTCGGTGAAGTCGGGCACCACATGGGCCTCCATCGCTTCGAGGTCGCTGGCGATATCGCCATGCCGCGCGTGGGCCATCTGGCGATGACGCAGCCAGTCCAGCGAGCGGTTTTTCGCCGTGGTCATGAGCCAGGCACCGGGGTTGTTCGGCACGCCGTCCCGGGGCCAGTGTTCCAGCGCGGCTACCAGCGCGTCCTGCGCCAGTTCTTCGGCCACGCCGAGGTCGCGCACACGCCGCGCCACAGCAGCGACGATGTGCGCTGACTCGATGCGCCAAACGGCGGCAATGGTGTCGTGGACGGCGGAATGCACGCGCCGCTTTTACATCTGCGCGGGCGCTGCCGCTTCGTCCATCCAGAACACCTCCCACTGGTGGCCGTCCAGGTCGGCAAAGCCGTGCTGGTACATGAAACCGTGGTCCTGCGGCGCATTGGGCGAGGTGGCACCGGCGGCCACGGCCTTGCGCACCACTTCTTCAGCCTCCGCACGGCTGCCAACCGACAGCGCCAGAATAACTTCGGTGGCCTTGTGGGCATCGCTGATGGGCTTTTTGGTGAAGCCCTGAAAGAAGGGTTCGACCAGCAGCATCGCGTAGAAGTTCTCACCAATTTCCAGGCAGGCACCCTGGGCGTTGGTGAAGCGCTGGTTAAACGTGAGGCCCAAGGCCTTGAAGAAGGCCTGTGAACGGGCCATGTCCTTGACGGCCAAGTTGACGAAGATCTGTTGGAACACGATACGTTCTCCTGGTTGGTTGATAGGTTGCGTGCGGGGTGATCAGGCTTTCTGGTTGGCTTCCATCTGCTTGAACTTGTCCAGCGCCTGGCTGGGCGGAAACTCGTCGAGTTCGATGAGCTGGCGCAGCTCGATCACCGCCTCCATGCCCCGCCCGGCCGGGTTGGGAAAACGCCGGCTCCATTCCAGCGCTTCTTCGCGGTTGCGCACCTGGATCAGGGTGTAACCGGCGATGAGTTCCTTGGATTCAGCAAACGGACCGTCCACGATGCGTTTGCCCTTGGGGCCATAGTGCACGCGCCAGCCGGTGCGGCTGGGGTGCAGGCCGCTGCCGTCAAGCAGCACGCCGGCGCGCATCAGTTCCTCGTGGTAGGCAGCCATCTCGGCCATCAGTTCCTCGGGCGCCGCTGGTGAGAGCTCGGCCTCGAAGGCGGGGCAGGACTTGACGATGATCATGAATCGCATGGGGGTTCTCCTTTGTGGCTCAGGTCTTGCAGGCGGGCGGCGGCATGTCTGGCTCGATCATGCTGTTGCGGTTGCCTTCGGTGTCCACAAAGGACACGTACTCGCCCACGCCAGGAATCGCCATGGGTTCCCCATCACCTCACCGCCCGCCGCCTTGACGCGTTTCATGGCCGCGCGGATGTCTTCGACGCCGATCACCACCGACGGGTGCTGCATCGGCCAGTCTGGCTTGAAGGGGAACAGGCCGCCGTTGATCGAGCCGAGCGCAGCTTCAGGCGGCATCGGTGGGCGTGCGCCGGGCGGCGCGGTGCTGACCAGCAGGTAGTCGCCCATCTCGGGGCCGAGCATCTGGTGGGTCCAGCCGAAGGTGGCGCCGTAAAAGCGCGCTGCGCGCTCGCGGTCCTTGTAGGGCATTTCAAAATGCACGACGGCACCCCTGGGGACGGTGGTGGTGGCCATGAATATCTCCTCAGGTTAGGGTTCACAAACTGTCTTGAGGATCTGCAGGGCTTTGGGCCAGGTCTGCACCATCCAGTCCTCGCCTGCGCCGCAGTCGTCGCAGTCGACGCGCAAGCGGGTGCCGCCTGTCTCGTCGGTGAAGGTGTAGTTTTCAAAGCAGGGCGCCCAGGCGCGCACCGCTTCGCTGGAGCTGTCCTCAGTGCCCTTGTCGATCATGCCCAGGTGCCGGATCGAGACGAACTCGGCCGGCCGGTGGGCCGCAATTTCGGCCTCCATGCCCAGGCCTTGGGGGCTGAGGAAGCGGATCTTCTGGCCTTCTTCCCAAGAGCCTTCAAAACGCGAGCCTTCGCAAAATGCGCTGGTCCAGAGCTCGTAGGTGGGCGACCGCAGCATGGTGGCCCACACCTTCCGGCGCGGGGCGTGAATAAGGATGTCGAAATGCTGAGTTTTCATGGGGCGGTCTCAGGGCGTGGCGAAGGCTTTTTGCAGTGCCGCGATGTTGAGCTTTTTCATCGGCATCACGGCAGCCATCATTCGTTGCTTGGCTGCGGCGTCGGGGTGCAGGAGCATGTCCATCACTTGTTGCGGCACGATCTGCCAGGACACGCCATACCGGTCCACCAGCCAACCGCATTGTTCGGCCTTGGGCACGGCCGAGAGTGCAGCCCAATAGCGGTCCACCTCGTCCTGTGAGGTGCAGGTGACCACCAACGACATGGCCGGCGAGTGGGTGTATTGAGGACCACCGTTGATGGCGGTGAAGATTTGGCCGTCGAGCTCAAAACTGACGGTCAGCGCCGTGCCTTCGGGCATAGGGGCACCGGCGCTGTAGCGGGTGATTTCGGTGATGCGCGAGTTCGGGAACACCGTGGTGTAGAACTGGGCGACTTCTTCGGCCTGTCGGTCAAACCACAGGCATGTATGGACGCGAGGTTTCATGCAAGCGACTCCTGGTTGCCAACGCGGGCGGCGGCGGGTTTTCCGTGTCTCGCGTGAAGCCGTTTCAGTGGCTCCTGTGGGTACGACGAAACAGCTTGGGCATTTTCGACAGCACCCCTCTAGGAATAAACCTTAGTGGTCAGATCAAGCCCGGCTCTCATCGAAACAGGGCGCGAGTGAGCGCACCTCGACCGTGGCCCATTCGGCCGCTGGGCATTGCTGGGCGATGGCTACCGCTTCGTTTTGGGTGGCGCAATCGATCAGAAAGAAACCGCCCACCATTTCCTTGGCTTCGGAAAAGGGTCCGTCGAGCACACGGTTGTAGCCGTCCGACAGACTCACCCGCACCGCGCTGGCTTGCGAAGCCAGCGACTCCACCGCTAACAGCTTGCCTTGCTTGCGCAGGCCTTCGCCGAAACTTTGCATGCGGGCGTACACCTCACGGCCCTGCGCGTCGGTGCGGGTGGCGCGCTGGGCCGGCTGCTCAATGATCAGGAGCATGTAGGTGGACATGACGGCCCTTTCCCGGTGCAAAGGGGGTCACCCTACACCGCAGAGGCATTTTTGTGTGTGCGGTTTGGAAACTTTGTACGTTCAACTACGGTACCCACTCTCGGCTGTCATGGCCCCACGTTTGTCAGTCTTAGATTAGCTGTGGAGTGGGAAGCCTCGGACAGGTCGGTTCGATGGGCGCAGGACGAATTTCTGTCCATAGCAGTGCTTTGGGCAATGGCAATAGAAGTGTTGAACGGGGCTGCATCTGTTGTGCCAGCCCCTAAGCCTCAGAGGAAATCTGCCTCCTCGTAGAGGGGCCGAATCTCCAACTCACTTGGACCCGGCATCGGATTGGGGCATCGCTTAGCCCAGGCGATGGCCTCCTCAAAGTCTTTGACCTCCCAGAGCCAAAAACCGGCAACCAATTCGCTCGTCGCTGCAAATGGACCATCTGACACTTTTCGATCAGTTCCATTGAACGCAATTCGTTTCCCCTGCGACGTTGGCTTGAGACCGTCGCCGAGGCGCAGGATGCCAGCCTCTATCAGTTCTTGATTGAACCTCCCCATTGCCGCAAGAAGTTCAGCACTGGGAAGAATGCCCATCTCACTGTCAGCGGTCGCTTTGACCAAAACCATAACGCGCCTGGCAATCTCCTTGTGTTACCGGGCACAAATCTGCCTGGTTATTGCACAACGATCGAGATCCACGATTTTCGACATCTCTTGGCCTCGTGGGTGCCGCTTTCGCGAGAAGGGTCATCGTTTAGGCACTTGGTAAGCAAATGCAACTAGGTTGCTTGCAATCGGGTGTCGGTCACCGGCGGCTCCCGCTGCACAACAGATATTGGGTTCCACCACCCGCGCTTGATGCCAGGGCGATCCCAGCGAGTCATCCCCAATCCCGTTTCATACTTGCTTCATTAACAATAGCTGTCAGCGCTTTACCCATAAGCGCTAGAGGCCAAAAATACTCAAAATCCATGCGACAGCAACCGTTGCAATAGCCCTTCCGCTCCAGCCTTCCCCCGCTCTGGGGGCAAGCCCGCCTGCCACCGGGCCGTTTGCAACAATGCCGCACAGCCAGACAACGTCACCCCCTCTCTGCAAAGAGGAAGCTGGAGAAGTGCCTTTCGTGGTGTCTATGTGGCGAAGCTCTTATGCCAAATTAGCCTTTAGCAACCGTGGAATGAGCGCAAGCAGCTATGAAAGCCATAGTGAGTGCAAGGTGACGCTGCCATGAAGAATGCAACCAACGCCACTGATTCCGAAAACCACATCGCCGTTTTCCAGTAATCCAGCATCCGCCGCGTCTGGCACAACGAGGAATGGTGGTTTTCCGGCACGCTCGAGACAGCGCTGGCGCAGAGCGCTTGCACCGGGGAACTGATCGTCCACTCGGACCAAGGTTGGCACCACAAGATGCAGCCTTATCGAGCGATGCTTGTGCAACGGGGAGTCAAGCAAAGCATGAGCCGCAAGGGCAACTGTTTTGACAACGCGGCAATTGCTGCGCCCAACTGCCTTGATACGCTCGAAGCGGGGGTGCATGAATGCGTTCGTTACTACAACCACGAGCGCATCAAGCTCAGACTGAACGGCCTTAGCCCGGTGACATACCGGCTGAGAAACACCGCCTAGTTGGCGCAATGGCAACCGTCCAACTTCTGGGGGTCAGTTCAAAACCGGGGCGATTCAGCCACCACACACTAGTGCGCCAGGGTGGCGGCGTACACCGGGTTGAGATCGGGCTCGTACAGGTCGGGCTTGAGGACGCCTTCCTTCAGATTGTCCAGCACCACGTATGGGGGCAGCCACCGAAGTACCGCAGGGCCTGTTCGTGCAGCTCGGCCCAGATCTGCTGGCTGGACTTCCAGACCACGCACCGGAAATTGGCACGGGAGTACCGCAAGCTGGCCACGAACAGGCGGGGTTTGCGGTACCGCTCGCTGCCGGGCACGCAGGTGGGCGCGCCCTCGCCGTAGTCCACCTGCATCTCTTTCCCAGGCAGGAAGGACAGGCGATCGAACTGCTCGGGCTCCTTGTGCCGCAGCTTTGCACAGAAGCGTTTGACCGAGTTGTACTGACCAGCAAATCCGTGCTGGTCGATCAGGTCCTGGTAGATGGCCGTGGCGTTGCGCTTCAGACGCAGCTGGACTTCGATGAACTCGCGCCAGGGTTCGCACAGGGAGGTAGCCACCGGCCCAGGAGCCGGTGGCCAGGGTGGGGGAATTTGCTCGGCCGAGCCGGTGGCCACCCCGGGGGAGTTTGACTGTAGTACCAGCCAGCGCTGGCGGTAGATCCTGACCGTCTTGCGGTCGATGCCGGTGATGCGGGCGATCTCGCGTTGAGGGGTGTTGCGCTCCAGCAGTGTCTCTATGGTGGCGCGTTGGTTGGACTTCAAGACATTCACTCCTTGGCCTTCCCTCGGGGAAGACTGGATCAATGTCCTGCCAACAGGTGCCGACGACGCCGGCGTTTAACCCCTATCCCCGATCAGTTCAGGTGGGGGAGTTTGTGGTGGCCATAGACGGGGGAATTTGACTGGCCATAAACGAGTCACAGAAGCACTGTGGCTAAAATTTACCCGGGTTTTATTGACAATGTAATTTAACCCGGGTATTATTGGCCAATCCAATCCAATCCAATCCAATCCAATCCAATCCAATCCAATCCAATCCAATCCAATTCAAGCCCAATCACACCGTGACTGATACCGCTACACCTTCCTACACCAGCTTCAGGGAACCGACTCGGCAATGATTGATTCCGCGGATCCTGGTGAGCCACGTGGCCGTGGCCGCCCAAAGCTTGGGGTTGTCGCGCGAGAAGGCACGTTACTGCCGCGCCACTGAGATTGGTTGGCTGCACAGCGAGGCGGTGCATCGGTGACTTTGCGGAAACTGGTTGATGAGGCACGCCGGGCAAGCGTGGACCGAGACCGGCAAAGCCAGACGAATGAACGTGCGTACCACTTCATGTCCACCGTGGCTGGTGATGTGGCTGGCTTTGAAGAGGCCTCGCATGCACTGTTCGCAAACGACGCGGCAAAGGTCCAACAACTGACTGAAGCTTGGCCGACCGCTGTTCGCGATTACCTCAGGTACCTTGCTTGTCCGCTCCCGTTGGCAGAAGTGCCATCGCTTGCACCGTGACTCATTTGGAACAAAAAGGATTGATGATGGCAAACAAACAAGCGCTGAAACGACAGTATCTGGAGGCGAAAACCCGAGCCGGCGTCTATGCGATCCGTAACAAGATCACGGGCCGGGCGTTGGTTGCAGGAAGTACGAACGTTCAGGGCACACTCAACCGGCATCGCTTTGAACTGCAGCATGGACAGCATCGCAATGCGAGGCTGGCGCAGGACTGGGTCGAGCACGGCGAGACCAGCTTTCTCTTCGACGTACTCGACATGGTCAAACCCAGCGAAGATCCAGCGTTCAATGCCGCACAGGAATTGGAAATGCTGGTTGGTCTGTGGCGCCAGGAAATCCCTTGTGTCGGCGAACTCGGCTACGACCAACCCAGGAGCGAACCTCGATGAACACGAATCTCGGCTTCTGTTTGGCGCTACACCGTGCCCACGCCAGCCTGCAACTCAAGCTTGACGACGAGTTGGGCATTTACCATGGCATCAGTTTCAATGACTTTGCGCTGCTGAATTTGCTCGCGCAAGCGGACGGTGGTCGGGTAAGCATTCCGGCACGCGTGCGTCCGATGGGTCAGCCTCCATCGGCTGTGCTGCGTCAGTTGATCTTGCTCGAAAAGATTGGCCTCGTGGTGCGCGAGGGTGCGAATGGTGATCGTCAGGCCGTGCTTCGCCCGGCCGGGCGTGCGCTGGTGAACGCCGCGCGCGAAACTGCCGAGAGCATTTGCACCGAAGCCGTCGAATCTATTGCCCCCGCAGCGGTTGAGATGGTTTCCGCAGCACTGGTAACGCTTGCATGCACGCCAAACTTAGAACTTTCATGAGCAACGCTATCGCCACGATCTGTTGGGTACGGGGCCACGTGTACCGCCTGGCGGTGCATCCGTGGTGCCGTAGTGAAGCCGGCCAAACGAAATATCGTAGTACTCCCAAAAAGCGCGCAACACAAAAACATTCAAGGACCACAGGCCATGCCCAAGATTAAAGCGAACGGAATTGACATTGAATACGATTGTTTTGGCAATCCCGAGGCGCAAGCTGTTCTGCTGATTTCCGGTCTGGGTACGCAGATGATTCGCTGGAGCGAAACGTTTTGCCAGATATTGGCAGAACAAGGCTACCGCGTTATTCGCTTTGATAATCGCGACGCTGGCCTTTCAACCCACTTCCATAGCGCGTCGATGCCAGATCTCGCTGCAATTGCCGACACAGTCTCTCGCGGCGAAACGCCCAATGTGCCTTATACGCTTTTCGATATGGCGAACGACGCTGTGGGACTTCTCGATGCGTTGATGATCAAACGAGCGCACGTTGTTGGGAGATCAATGGGCGGCATGATTGCACAACTGTTGGCCAGCGAGCATGCTGAACGCGTTCTATCTCTGGTTTCCATTATGTCGAGTACTGGCAATCGTGATTTGCCGCAGGCCAGCCCTGCAGTGATGGCGGCGATGACATCGCCCGCGCCTCATCCGTTAAAAGACGAACAGGGCTATCTCGCACATTGCGTTGCCTTTTCTCAAGTGATTGCCGGGCGAGGCTATCCGTTTGACGAATCCGCTCAACGCGATCAAGCCTTGGCCGAAGTCAAACGCGCATACAACCCTAGCGGGTTTTGGCGGCATATCGCCGCCATCGCAGCAACCGGTGACTTAAGATCACGACTAGCCAACATAAGTGCTCCGACGCTTGTGTTGCATGGGTCGGACGACCCGCTAGTTCCCCCGGAAGCTGGGAAGGACACGGCGGCCAATATTAAAGGAGCCGAACTACTCATCGTCGAGGGAATGGGCCACGACTTTCCACCATCGCTGTTTGGGGTTGTGGCCGGATTCATCGCAGATAATACACCCCGTTCGCGCCCAATACGTTAAAAGCATATTGGCCCTGACGGCGCGCTGCGCCAAGACGGTCAAAAGATGCCGGGACGCTGAGAAATCCAGAGACTCTGAAATTTTCGTGGATTTGGGCGTATAACCCCGACTTCCGCACCTGGCCATCACGTCTAGTTCATTCTGCGGATTGGGCGTCCGGATGGCGGGTATCCTTGGATTGAAGGGTGGCGTGAAATCCGCCAACGATGCCAGCAGTGCCTGTGTTGCCCACGTTCCCAAATCAGACACAGCGAATTTTCATGCAACCTGCCCGTCGTTTTCACGCGCAATGATCCATTCGGCAACCGCAAGATTGATGACCCATCCCGCTGCCATGCACAGCGTCCTGGCCAGTTCGCCTTGAATGCTGGGGAATATGAACCAGGGTAGATGGGTGAATGCTTGGGTACCTGCGCCAAGTCCGACGGCATAACCACGCATCATCCAGGCGCGGTGCTGCGGGATGTCACGCCGGAGAATGGCGGCAATGCCGAGACACAGAAGCAAGGCCATGGTCGAACCGGCCAGCAGCCGGATGGCGTAGAGCGCTGGACCATCAAACTTTGCCAGCGACTCAACGCCTGCCGGGTAGTACAGCGTCATCCAGAGGCCCGAGAAAGCGACCAGCAATCCGCTGGTGACAACCAACCGGCCGGACATGCGGTGCCAACGGGGCTTGCGGCGGCGCAAGCTGGGGAGAAACTGAAAGGCACCCAGCACACAGAAGATCAACGCGCTGAGAATGTGCAGCACCACGGGGATGGGTGCTACTACGAATCTGGCGTTTTCTGGCGTAATGGCGGGGCTCGCCGCCAGTTGAACCACCCGCAAGGCCCCGGCCAACAGGGGAATAAAACTGATGGCCAAAAGCGCCGCCGGTATGAACCATCCAGATTTGTGGTGACGGCCTTGGCGTGGCGGCTGCAGTGGTGTGCCCACAGTCATCGCAAGTTTTTGTCAAAGAACTTGATCGACTCTTGCGCCAGGCGGTCCAGGAATGCAGCCCGGTCGAAGCCTGCCGGGTCGGCAGCCACGCTCCCGTCTGGTGAGGGCAGGTCCATCGTCGGTGTGTTCATGAACGCGTAATGTCCGGCATTCGGCACGAGCTCCAGCGTGGCGTTGGTGCCGCGCATGTTCTCCTTGACCCATTGCGCGTGGAAGCGCGGCACCAGGAAGGTGTCTTTCTCGCCCGCGTAAATGGCCACCGGCACGGTGATCGATGCCAGCGAGGACGCGCTGAACGCCACGCCCATTGGCGCCAAGGCCATCACGGCGCGCACGCGCGTATCGGCCTGCACTGGCTCTTCCTGCCCGTCTGCGGCGGCGCCGGCCGGAACCGACGCACCGCCGATGGAATGCGACAGATCGCACAGCACGGGGTCCAACTCCGCCTCGGTCCCGCAATGTGCACGCAGGCGCGACAGCACCGGCTTGCCGCCTGCCAGCGCCAGCACTGTGTAGCCGCCCGCCGAATGGCCCATTGCACCGACCAGCGGCCGCCCGTCGGCACCATTGGCGATGCGTGCGCGCCATTGCGGGTCGGCGAGCAGGGTGTCGATCACACGCGAGACCTGGCGCGGCCGCTCGGCAAAGTAGCGCACCGGCGTGGCACGCATCGACTGGTCCTGCCAGGTGTCGCCCACCTGCTCGACGCTGGCCACCAGGTAGCCGTTGCGTGCCAGCGCTTGGGCGAGCGTGGCAAAGCCAAGGTTGACGGAAACCGTGCCATGGCTGATCACGATGAGGCCCTTGGCAGTCGGCTCGGGTGCGCCGTTGATGGCCACGGTCTGCGGGAACGGCCCCATGGGAATCACCCGGGCCGCATCCGGCGTCGGGTAATACAGCGCGAAGTGGGCCGGCTTGGCATCCGCGCTGGTGGCGGTCACCGTCATCTGGCGAAAGCCCGCCTCGGTGGCGTTGGCGGCAGGCTGCAGCAGAGCACAGGTTACTGCTATGACCAGCGGGAGGGCATGAGAACTAAATGTCGAGCGAGCAAACATGGGTGGTTACCTTCCGGGTTGGGTTGGGTTGCGGGGATGGGCAAACGAAGTATTCCCGCGCGTTTGTGCCCCGTCGCGAGCCGTGCGACGAAATGCTGGTCATCCGGCGCGGGTTGCAGAAATCGCGCGCGAACGGGCTAGTTACTGCCGCTGCAGGCTCCCGCATTACCCCGAAGGTCATTGAAGTACAAGCTGGATTGGGCACCCAACAACGGTCATTGCTGAGTGACCGCGGCAAACGCGAGGTTCACGAACGCCCCCTGAGCGGGGATACGCTGGACTGCCCGTAACCCGTCGTTGGTGAGCTTCGGGTTACGCCCCACCAAGTTATCCGAGTTTCTGGCCTTGCATCCTCCTGCAAGGACGTGGGTGCGCACCTGGCTTGCAGACGCACGACTCGCGACATGGGGAACGCCAAATGACGTCAAATTCAGATACTCAACAGTTAAGGATGTCCTGAATAACTCGGATTCATGAGTGCTACAAGGCCGATGTTTTCAGAGGATGTGATGGATACCGTTTTGCCTGCGGCTGAACATTGTTTTGTGCGGCTTTGAGGGAGCCTGTCAGAAATTTTGTGTGTGAGGCATAGCATGTCAACAAAGAGCATGACTGCCACGCAAGACGAAGACGAAGACGACCGTAGCAGCGGACAAGGCGGCGCAGCCGCAATTCTCAGCCGAGCTGCTGGAGCAACTCATTCCCGGGGCAGTAACGCCAGCCGAACTCGAAGGCATCTTCCAGCAGTTCAAGAAGTCAGTTCTTGAGCGCGCCCTGGGTGCCGAGATGAGTCACCACCTGGGCTACGCAAGCGGCCAGGCCAAGCCTGAAGGGGGCCCCCGCTAATCATCGCAATGGCAAGAGCCCCAAGACCGTGCTGACCGACGCTGGCGCCTTGCGCATCGATGTGCCCCGCGACCGCTCGGGCACGTTTGAGCCGCAGCTCATCGGTAAGCATGAGCGTCGCTTCACCGGCTTTGACGACAAAATTATTGCCATGTACGCACGCGGCATGACGGTGCGCGAGATCCAGGGGTTTCTTGCTGAGATGTATTCGGTAGACGTCTCGCCCGACCTCATCAGCAGCGTCACCGACGCCGTCATGGGCGAGGTTACGGCCTGGCAGAGCCGCCCGCTGGAGTCGATGTACCCGGTCGTGTTCTTCGACGCGCTGCGGGTCAAGATCCGTGATGAGGCGGTGGTGCGCTCCAAGGCCGTGTACCTGGCCCTGGGCGTGCTGCCCGATGGCAGCCGCGACATCCTCGGTATCTCGATCGAGAACACCGAAGGTGCAGAATTCTGGATGAAAGTCTTTAACGATCTGAAGACGCGCGGTGTCCATGACATCCTGATCGCCGTCACCGATGGCCTCAAGGGCAGCCTCCCACCGGCTGCGTCGCCCAGCGGACATGCCTTCCCGGCCGCGCCCACCCATAATTTTCCCCATGACGACCCTCCGCTCCACCCTCGATTTCCTCCTCTACAACTGGCTCCAGGCCGAATCGCTCAGCGCGCGCGAGCGCTTTGCCGACCATTCGCGCGAGACCTTCGATGCCGTGCTCGACACCTGCGAGCGCATCGCGCGCGAGAAGTACGCGCCGTTCAACCGCACGGTGGACCAGCAGGAGCCGCAGTTTGACGGAGAAAAAGTCATCCTGCCGCAGGCGACGAAAGACGCCTACGACGCCTATGCAGCGTCGGGCATGCTCAGCGCCGCCCAGGATTACGACATTGGCGGCATGCAGCTGCCCTATACGGTGGACGCGGCGGCCAATGCCTTTTTTGCTGTGGCATCGATCAGCATCAGCTCCAGCCTGCTGAGCGTGGGCAATGCCAACCTGCTCATGGTGCACGGCACGCCGCTGCAGAAGCAGGTGTTCGCACTCAACGAGTTCTCGGGGCGCTTTTCGGGGACCATGTGCCTGTCGGAGCCGCAGGCGGGTTCTTCCTTGAGCGACGTGGCGACACGTGCAGTGCCGGACGGTGATGGGTCTGACACCGACCCGCTCGGCGCGCGCTACCGGCTTACCGGCAACAAGATGTGGATTTCGTCGGGCGAGCATGAGCTGTCGGAGAACATCGTGCACTTGGTACTGGCCAAAATTCCGGGGCCAGACGGCAAGCTGGTGCCCGGCACGCGCGGTATTTCGCTGTTCATCGTGCCCAAGAAGCTGGTCGATACCGAGGGCAACTTGACCGGCGTGCGCAATGACGTGGCGCTGGCCGGGCTGAACCACAAGCTGGGCTGGCGCGGCACCACCAATACTTTGCTCAACTTTGGCGAAGGCAAATACCCGGTGCAGGGCAGGGCGGGGGCCGTGGGCTACCTCGTAGGCCAGCCCGGTAAGGGCCTGGCGTGCATGTTCCACATGATGAACGAGGCGCGCATCGGCATCGGCATGGCCGCCACCATGCTGGGCCTGGCGGGCTACTACGCCAGTCTCGACTACGCCAAGAACCGCCCGCAGGGCCGCAAGCTCGGGCCTGCCGGCAAGGACGCTGCCCAGCCCCAGGTGCGCATCATTGAGCACGCCGACGTCAAGCGCATGCTGCTGGCGCAAAAGAGCTACTGCGAAGGCGCGCTGGCGCTGAATCTGTACTGCGCCCGCCTGGTGGACGAGCAGCACACCGGCCAGCCCGAAGCGGCCGATGACGCGCGCCTGCTGCTGGAGGTGCTCACCCCCATCGCCAAGAGCTGGCCCAGCGAGTTCTGCCTGGAGGCCAACTCGCTGGCCATCCAGATCCACGGTGGCTACGGCTACACGCGCGATTTCCCGGTGGAGCAGTACTGGCGCGACAACCGCCTGAACATGATCCACGAGGGCACGCACGGCATCCAGGCCGCCGACCTGCTGGGCCGCAAGGTGCTGATGGAGAACGGCAAAGGCCTGCAACTGCTGGCTGCGCGCATGACTGCCACGGCCAAGAAGGCGTCTGGCGTGCCGGAACTGGCGGCTTTTGCGCAGCGGCTCACGGGTGCCCTGCAGCAGGTGGGCGAGGCCACCCAGGCCGCCTGGGCGGGCGGCGAGCCCACGCAGGCGCTGGCCAATGCCGTGCCCTATATGCAGGCCTTTGGCCACACGGTGCTGGCCTGGATCTGGCTCGACGTGGCGCTCACGGTGCTGAATCAGGATGCTATCCTATCAATAGCTGCAAACGCCGGCAGAATAGGCGCTACGCGGTATTTTTTCCACTATGAGCTGCCCAAAATTGGGGCTTGGCTGAACGTGGTCAATGGGCGCGACATGACGTGCGCAGCGCTTGCGGAAGAGGCTTTCTGATCCTTCAGGTGGCGCGGCTCGCAGGGCGGCGCTACTGCCAACGCAAAAGTTGCGAGGAGTTTCTGCTCGCGAGCGTTTTTTCTGCGATTTTTCGGCCTACCATTCGGCCCCTAAGGCCCATGTCGGGCTGCAACTAGGGAGCCTGGCATGGCAAAAGAACAGCGCAACGAAAAAATGTCGAAGAAGCCCAAGAAGGACAGCTCGCTGCCCAAACCCGGCGGCACCGATCGGCCCACGCCGCCCATGACGTCCGTGCTGCCCAAGGGAAAAGACAAGAACAAGTGAGCGCATTGAATCGGGACTAGGGCCTGTTAACACGATGCAAGGGGATCGCGTTGTCTCGCAAAGGGGCTGTATGCAAGGCGCACGTGCGCAGCAAGGCTGGTGCCTTGCAAGCGCGGGCAACGCCGCAGACGGCCCCTTTGCGAGACAACCCGAAGGGAAGGCCATCAGAGCCCGCCCCTCGGCGTTGCGCTCCTTGAGCGTGCGGACGCACGCACTGCGTCGCGCGCCTTGATGGGCAGGTTCTGATGACCTTCGCGACCCCTTGCATCGTGTTAACAGGCCCTAGCGCATTTTGATACGCAGCCAGGCGCTGGCCTGGTCCACGGCCATCGACAGTGCCAGCATGGCAATGATCACGGTGGACGCCTGCGCATAGTGAAAGAGCGATAGCTCGACGTACAGCAACTGGCCCAGCCCGCCCGCGCCCACAAAGCCAAGGATGGCGGCCATGCGGATGTTCATTTCCCAGCGGTACAGCGTGTAGGCGATGAGCTGCGGCGCCGCGCTGGGCAGGGTGCCGTAGAGAAAAGCCAGGCCGCCGTTGGCGCCGGCAAGGCGCAGGGCCCGGGCCGGGGCAGCGCTGGCGTTGACCAGTGCCTGCGCATACAGGCGGCCCAGCACCCCTGCCGTGTGCAGTGCCAGCGCCAGCGCACCGGCAAAGGGGCCCAGGCCCACAGCCAGCACGGTCAGCGTGGCCCACACCAGTTCGGGCACAGACCGCAAGGTATTGAGCAGCCCTGTCCAGGGCAGGCGCCATTGGGGCAGGGCCATGAGCAAACCTGCTGCGGCGGCCAGCAAGGTGCCGACCACCGAAATGGCCAGGGTTTCCCAGGTGCCCAGCAGCACCTTGCCGAGCCAGTCGGACGAAAGGTCGGGCGGGAAAAAGCCGGTGACGAAGGCGGCAATGGAATGCACCGATTCGGTCGAAAACAGCCCAAGCAAAGGCATGTCGAGCAGCGCAACGCTCGCTGCAATGCCCGTCAGCACGGCCAGCACGAAGCCCACGCTGCGCCAGCCCCAGGGCGAGGCGCGCGCTGCGGGCGGCATGTCGAGCGCGCGGTGCAGCCAGCCCGACAGCGCATCGGCGCCCAGCACCAGCAGCATGAAGCTGGCGAGGATGGTGGCCGCTTCGCCGCCGTTGAGCATCTTCATGGCCTGGTCCATCAACTGCCCCAGGCCGCCGGCACCCACAAAACCCATCACCACCGAGGCGCGGATGGCGCATTCCCAGCGGTACACCGTGTAGCTGGCCAGCTCCTTCGAGGCCTGCGGCAGCAGGCCGTAGAGGATGGCCACAGGGCGGCGCGCGCCGCAGAGGCGCAGCGCCTGCGCAGGCAGCGGGTCCACCGACTCAAGAATTTCCGCCACCACCTTGGCCAGCATGCCGCCGTAGGTCAGCCCCAGGGCCAGCACGCCGGCCGCCGGCCCGAGCCCAAAGACGCGCACGAACAACAGCGCCCAAACGAGTTCGGGAATGCCGCGCAGCAGCGTCAGCACGCCGCGCGACACCGGGTTGAGGCTGCGCTGCTCGCGCCCGGCGGCGCTCGCCAGATAGGCCAGGGGCAGCGCCAGCAGCCAGGCCAGGGCCATTCCGGCGGTGGCAATGGCCAGCGTTTCCAGCGTGGCGCGTGCCAGGTAGTGCAGGAACTCCGCGCCCGTCTCGGGCGGCAGGAAGCCCGCCAGAAAGTGGCCAATGACCTGCAGGTTGGAGGGGTCGAGCAGCGCGGCGGGGTGGACCTGCGCGGTCTGCAGCAACGGCCACAGCACAAGCAGCGCCAGGGCCGCGCCTTGCAGGCGCCGTCCGGCCGCCGGATCGCGTCGGGCCAGGTTCATCGGCACCCTGCCACGGGATCGACGAGGTGTTGCGCGCCAGCCATGGTGTGGCTGCGCGGCTTGGCGAGTGTCGGCAGCTCCTGCCCTTCGCTCGCGTACAGCGTGTGCAGCAGCGCGTCGTCGACCTCGCGGGCCGGCAAGTCAAAGGCAATGCGTCCGGCCTTGATGCCGACAATGCGCGCAAAGCAATTCAGTGCCAGATCCACCGCATGCAGGCTGGCCACCAGAGTGGCGCCGCGCGCGGCGGCGTCGTCCACCAGCAGCCGCACGGTGGCCAGGGCGAGCACGGGGTCCAGGGCCGCCACCGGCTCATCGGCCAGCACCAGATCCGCCTGCTGGTAGAGCACGCGCGCAATGCCCACGCGCTGCAATTGACCACCCGAGAGCGCATCGCAGCGCGCAAACAGCTTGTCGGCCAGATCCACGCGCTCCAGAGCGGCGCGTGCACCGGCGATATCCATGGGGTAGGCCAGGGAGGCGAGCGATTTCCAGGCGGGCCACTGCCCGAGCTGGCCGGCGAGCACGGCGGTCACCACGCGCTGCCGGCCGGGCAGGGGAGGCGCCTGGTGCACCGTACCAATGCGTGCGCGCAAGGCGCGGCGCGCCGACGGCGACGAGGCGGGTAGCGTTGCGCCAAGCACCGTGGCGCTCCCGCTGCGGGAAGCCAATGCCGTGCCCAGCACGGAGAGCAGCGAGGTTTTTCCGGCGCCCGAGGGCCCGATCAAGGCCAGGCATTCGCCCGCCCGGGCTTGCAGCGAAATGTCCTGCAGGGCGACAAAGCCATTGGCGTGGGCCAGTTCCACGCGGTTCAACTGAAAACTCATACAGGTGCCTGCGCAAGCGCGGCCTTGTGACCAGCCTTACTTGAGCAAACCCGCCGACAGGGCCGCTTTTTCAATGCCGTCGTAGTTTTCCTTGGCTGTTGGAATGAACTTGCTTGCCCGTTGCAGCGCCAGAATCTCCTTGTGCTGGGGATTGGCCGGGTCCAGTTGGAGGAAGGCCTGGGTGAGCTTCGCGATCAGCGCTGGGTCCAGATCGCCGCGCACGGTCCAGTTGTAGTCAAAGTAGGGCGGTGTGGTGGCAAACACGCGCACCTTGCTGGTGTCCACCTTCTTTTGCTCTACCAGTTTCTCCCACACCGAGGCGTTCAGCACGCCGGCCTGGACCTTGCCGGAAGCCACAAAGGCTGCGGTGGCGTCGTGGGCGCCCGAGTAGGCAACATTTTTGAAGTCTTTCTCTGGTGTCAGCCCCGCTTGCTGCAGGAAATAGCGCGGCATCAGGCTGCCCGACGTGGACGAAGGCGCACCAAAGGCAAAGCTTTTGCCTTTGAGGTCTGCGAGCGACTGGATGTCCGCCTGGGCGGTGATGAACTTCGAGGTGAACTTGGCGTCCTCCTCGCGCTGCACGATGGGGATGGCCGTGCCGTTGGTGCGGATCTTGGCCTGCACAAAGGTGAAGCCTCCCAGCCAAGCCATATCGAGCTTGCCGTTGGCGAGCGACTCCACCACCGCTGCGTAGTCGGAAACGGGCGTGAACACCACTTTCATGCCGGTCTGTGCGGCCAGGTAGTCGCCCAGCGGGGCGAACTTGCGCTGCAGTTCGGTGGGGGCTTCGTCGGGAATGGCCGAGACGCGCAGTACCTTGTCGGCCGCGCTTGCAGGCAGGCAAGTCAGGGTGGACGCAAAGGTGGCGAGGGCGGCGCAGCACAGCAGCGCCTGCTTGAGCGCCGAGCGGCGCGCAGGAATAGAGGTCATGACAAATTCCGTTTTTAAGCAGCCACCGCTGTGCGGAGTCACAGCGGTTTAAAAAGGCGCCGAAGCGCCGAGAGGATGAGCGCCGCATGCACGCCGCGCCCCTGCATTGTCGCGGATGTGGTCCGGCACGGTGCGGCGCCGCGCTGGCGCTTGCCTTTTTGTTACGTCACCGGTTCAACCCGCCTCTAGAATCCGGCCCCCATGGGTGAAAACCCTGAGCCGCTAACGCAGGTCGAGAAAGGCACATGGATTTGGTATCGAGAAACTTCACGCTGGGCTACAACCCCGCCCTGGACGGGCTGCGCGGTGTCGCCATCCTGCTGGTGGTCCTGTCGCACGCGCATGTGCCGCTGTTTGACGGTGCGTTTCTGGGCGTGGATCTGTTTTTTGTCTTGAGCGGCTTTCTCATCACCTCGCTGCTGCTGCTGGAGCGCCAGGCCCATGGGCGCATCGACTATGTGCGCTTCTACAGGCGCAGGCTCCTGCGCCTGATGCCCGCGCTGGCCTTGTTTCTGGGCACCTACTGCCTGGTGGCGCCGCTGCTCTGGCCGGGGCTGGACGACGTCTATCGGGATGCGCTGGTCTCTCTGGCCTACCTGGCCGACTACGGCATTGCCTTCTTCGACAGCCCGGGCACGCTGCTGCACATGTGGTCTCTTTCGGTGGAAGAGCATTTTTACCTGGTGTGGCCGCCGCTGCTGATGTTCCTGGTTCGCTTTTCCCGGCCAGGTCAGGTCTGGCGCCCCATCGCGCTTCTCTACCTGCTCAGCTGGTTGTGGCGATTGTTGTGGGTGGCGCACGGCCAGCAGTTCTACGAGATCTTTTTTCGTTTCGACACGCGTGCTTCTGGCTTGCTGGCGGGCAGCTTGTTGGCGGCGCTGATGCACGAACGCCCTGCGTTCCTGCGCTGGCTGCAGGAACGACTGCCGCTGGCCATGTGGTTGCCCCTGGCCGTTCCCTTGTTGATGGAGCTGGGCTGGGACAACCAGGGCGCCATGGTCTGGGGCATCACGGTGGTGGAACTGGCCACCATGGTGCTGCTGGTGGCCGCGCAGCAGCGTTCGGGTCTGGTGTACGAGATGCTGAGCGCACCCACGCTGGTCAAGCTGGGCACGCTGTCGTACGGCGTCTATTTGTGGCACTACCCGGTGGTGCGCTATTTGCGCGCCGATTTCTCCTGGCCGGTGGTCGTCGTTCTGACTCTCGCCATCTCTATCGCACTGGCCGCGCTCTCGCTGCATACGATCGAGCGCTGGGCGATGCGCTACCGCGATCGGAACACCGGGCAGGGCGAAGCAGGCGGGACCGCACCGGGCCTGGGCAAGGCCGCCCCGCGATGGAGGGGCGCGGCGCTCGTCGCCCGGGGTTGAGGCGCACAGACGTTCAACCTAGAAACGGCAGTTGACCGCTTCGTACCGTATGCCAAGCCGCATGGAATCGTTCGTTGATGGCTTCGATGACGTTCACCTGATGGGTGAGAGCGCTATGTACCCGCCAGCACCGCGCTCAGGGCGCCATGCGGCGTTGCTCCTCCTTGCGGGCAGGAGCCCGCCGCGTCGTCTCGTCTTGCCTGACACCCTGATCACGGCACCGGCGGGCGCATCCAACTGCCGTTTCTAGGTTCAATCGCCAGCGCGACAGTGCGCTGGTGTGCAAAGCCGCAGAATGGAATGCTTCTCGATTGCTGGGCCAGTCCGGCCAGCGTCACGCACGCCAGAACTTCCAAGGAGACCCCATGACCCGCACCATCCAGCAACTCTTTGACCTGACCGGAAAGACGGCACTCGTCACCGGAGGCTCACGTGGCCTGGGCCTGCAGATGGCGCACGCGCTGGGCGAGGCGGGGGCGCGCGTCATGCTCAGTTCGCGCAAGGCCGGCGACCTGGAAGAGGCAGTCGCGCAGTTGCAGGCGGCCAACATCGATGCCCGCTGGATTGCCGCCGATTGCGCGCAGGAAGCCGAAATCCACCGCCTGGCCAGCGAGACGATGGAGCGCATGGGCGACATCGACATTCTGGTCAACAACGCCGGCGCCACCTGGGGCGCCCCGGCCGAGGACCACCCGCTGGAGGCCTGGGACAAGGTCATGAACCTCAACGTGCGCGGTTATTTCATCTTGAGCCAGCATGTCGCCAAGCACAGCATGATTGCGCGCCAACGCGGCAGCATCATCAACGTGGCGTCCATTGCCGGGCTGGGCGGGAACCCGCAGGGCATGAACACCATTGCCTACAACACCTCCAAGGCAGCGGTGATCAACTTCACGCGCACGCTGGCGGGTGAATGGGGCAAGTACGGCATCCGCGTCAACGCCATCTGCCCGGGCTTCTTCCCGAGCAAGATGACCGCGGGCCTCCTTAAAACGCTGGGCGAAGAGAACCTCAAGGCCCACGCGCCGCTGGGCCGTCTGGGCGATGACGAAGATTTGAAAGGCCTGTGTGCATTGTTTGCGTCAGATGCCGGCAAGCACATCACGGGCCAGCACCTAGCGGTGGACGGCGGTGTGAGCGCCCTGGTCGGAGGCTGAATAGTGTTCAACCCCCTGAGGCGCTGCGCGCCTCGGTTCTCCCGCCGCAGGCGTCCGCTCTTCGGGGCAGTCCAAGCCTGCGCTGGCAGGCTCGGAGCCGCTGCCCCTCAGCCCCTTCTCTCGCACGGCTGCGCCATGCGGGAAGGGGGACGCCACCGGTGCGGCGGGGCGGCCCTTGCACGGTGGCCGCTGGCTTGTGCCGCGCCAGTTTTGGCCGCTGCAATTTTGAGGACGAATCTTGCTTGATTTTGGCGTTGAAATCCCTTTCGTCGAGCTGCTGGGCTTCGAGCTGGTGCTCATGCAGGACGGCGAATCCGAGCTGCACTACGAGGCGCGGCCGGAGCACCTCAACTCATTTGGCGTCACGCACGGCGGCGCTTCGATGACGCTGCTCGATGTGACCATGGCAACGGCGGCGCGCAGTGTTGCGCCCGAAATGGGCGTGGTCACCATCGAGATGAAGACCAGCTTCATGCAGGCGGCCCAAGGTCCATTGGTTGCCAAAGGCCGCTTGATCCACCGTACAGCCACCATGGCATTTACCGAAGCGACGGTTTTTGACGCCAAGGGGCGGCCGTGCACCCACGCCACCGGCACCTTCAAGTACGTGCGGCGCCTGCCGGTGGGGCCGGGCTACGCCAACGAGCTGCGTGCCATCGCCACCGATTGACCCTGGGTCTGCACCACAACGAAATTTCAGGTCAAATTGGCCTCTAGCGCTTGATGGGTCTGCATGAGCAGCTATCAAATATATAGTTTTTACCTGTTTCAAGGAGTGTTTCATGCCCCGCAACCAGCAAATCCATCTCGACAACCGCCCCCAAGGCGAGGCCGTGGCCAGCAACTTCAAGCTTGTCGCTACCGACACACCTGCGTTGCAGGATGGCCAGGTCCTGGTGCGCAACCATTACCTGAGCCTGGACCCCTACATGCGCGGCCGCATGAACGACGCCAAGAGCTACGCCCAGCCCCAGCCGCTGGGCGAAGTCATGCAGGGCGGCACGGCGGGCGAAGTGGTCGAGAGCCGCAGCCCCAAGTTCGCCGTGGGCGACAAGGTGGTGGGCTTTGGCGGCTGGCAGGAATACAGCGTGGCCGACGCCAACCAGCCCGGCTCCTTGAAAAAGGTGGACACGACCCACGTGCCGCTGTCGCACTACCTGGGCGCCGTCGGCATGCCCGGCGTCACGGCCTGGTACGGCCTGGTGAAGATCATTGCGCCCAAAGAAGGCGATACCGTGGTGGTCAGCGCCGCTACGGGCGCCGTGGGCAGCGCCTTTGCCGCCCTCGCCAAGGCGCGCGGCTGCCGCGTGGTGGGCATTGCCGGCGGCCCCGACAAATGCAAATACGCCGTGGACGAGCTTCACTTTGACGCCTGCATTGACTACAAGCAGCACAGCGATGGCAAGGCCATGGGTCAGGCGCTGAAAGAAGCCTGCCCCAAGGGCATCGACGGCTACTTCGAGAACGTGGGCGGCTGGATCATGGACGCCGTGATGATGCGCATGAACGCCTTTGGCCGCATTGCGCTGTGCGGGATGATCGCCGGTTACGACGGCGCGCCGCTGCCCATGGCGCACCCGGCACTCATCCTGGTCAGCCGTCTGAAACTCGAAGGCTTCATCGTCAGCGAGCACATGGAAGTCTGGCCCGAGGCGCTGACCGAGCTGGGCACACTGGTTGCCACCGGCAAGCTGCGCCCACGCGAGAGCGTGGCCCAGGGCATTGCCGCCGCGCCCGAGGCATTTTTGGGCCTGCTCAAGGGCAAGAACTTCGGCAAACAGGTCGTCAAACTGGTCTGAACACCCGCGTCGAGCCATGCCCACCGCCGTGCATTGGACCTGCAAACGCTTCGATGACCTGGGCGTGCACGCCCTGCACGACGCGCTGGCCCTGCGCTGCCGGGTGTTCATTCTTGAGCAAGGCCCATACCAGGACCCCGATGCCGCCGACAGGCAGGCATGGCACCTGCTGGGCTACGGCGCCGCGGGCCAACTCCAGGCCTGCCTGCGCGTGGTGGACCCTGGCGCCAAGTTTGCCGAGCCCTCCATTGGCCGTGTGGTCACTGCGCCCGAGGCACGCGGCCAGGGTCTGGGCCGTGTGCTGATGGCCGAAGGCCTGGCGCGCTGCGCTCAGATGTGGCCGGGCAGGGCGGTGCGCATCAGTGCGCAGGCGCATCTGCAAGGCTTTTATAGCGGGCTGGGCTTTGTGCCGGCGGGCGCGCCCTACCTGGAAGACGGTATTCCCCACATCGAAATGCTGCGCCCCGCTGGGGTTGGAGATCTTGCATGACCACAGAACTCATCCTGCACCACTATCCCTCGTCGCCGTTTGCCGAGAAAGTCCGCCTCGTGCTGGGCTTCAAGCAACTGCCCTGGAAGTCCGTCATCATCCCCAGCGTCATGCCCAAACCCGATGTGGTGGCGCTCACGGGTGGCTACCGGCGCACGCCCATCCTGCAGATCGGCGCCGACATTTACTGCGACACCAGCCTGATCTGCGAAGTGCTCGAACATACGCAGCCCGAACCCGTGCTGTACCCACCGCACTTGAAGGGCGTCTCACGCGTCTTCGCCCAATGGGCCGACAGCACCTTGTTCTGGACGGCAATGGCCTGGAACATGCAGCCCAAGGGCGTGGCCGCGCTGTTTGCCAAGTTGCCGCCCGAAGCCGGGGCTGCCTTTGCCGAAGACCGCAAGGCCATGAGCGTGAACATGACGCGCTTGCGCACGCAAGATGCAGCTCCCGCCTACCGTTCCTACCTGCGGCGCATCGCGCATATGGTGGAAGAGCACGACTTCCTGTTTGGTGCCGAGCCCTGTGTGGCCGACTTTGCCACCTACCACCCGTTGTGGTTCACGCGGGTGTGCACGCCGTCCGTGGCCGATGTGTTCGACCATGTACCGGCGGTGCTTGAATGGATGGACCGCATCGCCGCACTCGGCCACGGACGGATGGAGAAGTTCACAGCCCAGGACGCCATTACCGTGGCCGCTGGCGCCGAGCCGTTGCCGCACATGAGCGAAATCTTCCAGGACGAGCATGGCATCGCCCTGGGCAGCGAAGTCACCGTGGCCCCCGAGAGCTTTGGCCCGGAGGCCACGCAGGGCACGCTGGTGGCCGCTACCCGCACCCGCTACACCCTGCGGCGCGAAGACCCGCGCGCTGGCACCGTGCAAGTCCACTTTCCGCGTATTGGCTACGTACTTAAAAAGGCAGACAAATGATTGAAGATTTCGCAGGCAAGACCGCCGTGCTCACCGGCGCCGGTTCCGGCTTTGGGCTGGAGTGTGCGCGCATTGGCATGCAGCGCGGCATGAACCTGGTGCTGGTGGATGTGCAGCAGGACGCCCTTGACGCCGCCGAATCCGAGGCCATCGCCGCGGGCTGCCAGGTGCTGGCGCGGCGTGTGGATGTGTCCGATGCAGCGCAAATGGAGCAGCTCGCCCAGGCCGTGCAAGAGCGCTTTGGCGCGCCGCATTTCGTCTTCAACAACGCCGGCGTGGGCGCGGGCGGCCTGGTGTGGGAAAACTCGGTGGCCGATTGGAACTGGGTGCTGGGCGTGAACCTCTGGGGCGTGATCCATGGCGTGCGCCTGTTCACCCCCATGATGCTTGCTGCCGCCAAGCAGGATGCGGCGTGGCGTGGCCACATCGTCAACACCGCCAGCATGGCAGGGCTCCTGGCGCCGCCCAACATGGGCATCTACAACGTCAGCAAGCATGCGGTAGTAAGCCTGACCGAGACGCTGTTTCAGGATTTGTCGCTGGTGACGGACCAGGTGGGTGCCAGCCTGCTGTGCCCGTTTTTCGTGCCCACGGGCATCAACCAAAGCCACCGCAACCGGCCCGCCGCCCTGGCCGCCGACAAGCCCACGCAAAGCCAGATCATCGGCCAGGCCATGAGCGACAAGGCCGTGGGCAGCGGCAAAATCACCGCCGCCGAGGTGGCGCACAAGGTGTTTGACGCCGTGGCCAGCGGGCAGTTCTACATCTTCAGCCACCCCAAGGCGCTGGCCTCGGTGCAGACGCGGATGGAAGACGTGGTGCAGGCGCGCAACCCCACCGATCCGTTTGCCGACAAGCCCGAGCTGGGCCAGCAACTGCGCGCGCAACTGCGAGCGGGTTGAATTTTGAAGCCATATCGGCCTCCAGCGCTTATCAGGAAAGCGTGAGCAGCTATCAAAAACGAAGTGATGAACGCGCCCGCAGGCCACGCCTTGTTCGATACTGCCATCGGCCCCTGCGGCATTGCCTGGGGGCCGCGCGGCATTGCGGGCGTGCAGTTGCCTGAGGCCGATGCAGAGGCCACGCGTGCACGCCTGCTGCGCTATACGGGCCCGCTGCCGGAAGCGGCGCCGCCGCCTGAGGTGCGCGCGGCCATCCGCGAGATCGCCGCGCTGCTGGCCGGCGAGCCGCACGATATGAGCGGCATCGTGCTTGACATGAGCGGGTTGACCGATTTCCAGCGCCGTGTCTACGCGCTGGCTTGCGCCATTCCGCCAGGCCAGACGCGCACCTACGGTGAGTTGGCGGCGGATCTGGGCGGCAAGCACCTGGCGCGCGCCGTGGGCCAGGCGCTGGGCTTCAATCCGTTCGCTCCCGTGGTGCCCTGCCACCGCATCCTGGCAGCGGGCCAGCGGCCGGGCGGGTTTTCTGCCCACGGCGGGGCTGCCACCAAGCTGCGCATGCTGGCAGCCGAGGGGGCCGCGCCGCAGGGCGGCACGGGCTCGCTTTTTTGACCTTGTCCGCGGTGGGTCAGCCGCGTACCGCGTGAGCGGGCCGTCGCCCAGATCACGACAATCCCCACATGTCATGTCCGCTTCCGAACCGCCGCGTGGTGGATTTTTCCGCATGAGCACCGCGTCAGGCCGGCCCAGTCGAGTGCGCAGCGCAGCGCACGGCGTGGCGCCACTGCCCGAATCCCCCGACGGCCTGCCTCAGCCAGAGCGTGGCCGCGCCATGCTGGTCATCATTCTTGGCATCACCATGGCGGTGCTGGACGGCAGCATCGTCAATTTGGCGCTGCCAGGCATTGCCCGCGAGTTGCAATCGAGCGCGGCCAGCGCGGTGTGGGTGGTGAACGCCTACCAGATCGCCACCCTGGTCATGCTGCTGCCGCTGGCTTCGCTGGGCGACCGCATGGGTTACCGGCGCGTGTACCTCGTGGGCATGGCGCTGTTTGCCCTCTCCTCGCTGTTTGCCATGGCCGCCACTTCACTGGGTACCTTGATTGCTGCGCGGGCGCTGCAGGGCCTGGGCGCTGCCGGCATCATGAGCGTGAACGCCGCCATGGTCCGGCTGATCTATCCGCGCGCCCAACTGGGGCGGGGCTTGGCGATCAATTCCATGGTGGTGGCTTTCGCGGCGGTGGCAGGGCCGTCGGTGGCGGCGGGCATTTTGTCGGTGGCGTCCTGGCCCTGGCTCTTCGCGCTGAACCTGCCGCTGGGGGCGCTTACGCTGTGGCTGGGGCGCAAGTCTCTGCCGCGCAATCCGGTGGCATCTGGCGCGCCCCGGCCGGCGGTGTTGGACGTCGCGCTGAATATCTTGATGTTCACGCTCATCTTCCTGGGCGGCGAACGCCTCGGAATGCATGGCGGTGCCGATTCGCTCGGTGCGCCATGGGCCGGCCTGGCGCTGTTGGGCGCGGGTCTGGCCGTGGGGTTTGTCTACCTGCGCAGGCAGTGGCACCAGGCCACGCCGCTGTTCCCGGTGGATTTGCTGCGCATTCCGGTGTTTGCCTTGTCCATGGCGTCCTCTGTGGGGGCTTTTGGCGCGCAGATGCTCGCGTATCTGAGCCTGCCTTTTCTTCTGCTCGAAACGTATGGGCGCACGCCGCTGCGTGCCGGGCTGCTCATTACCGCCTGGCCACTGGCGATCGCGTTGGTGGCGCCCATTTCCGGGCGTCTGATTGCGCGCTATCCCGATGGCCTGCTGGGCGGCATTGGCATGTCGCTGTTTGCCTGCGGTCTGTGGCTGCTGGCCGCCTTGCCCGCGGACCCGGGCGATCTGAACATCGTCTGGCGCATGGCGCTGTGCGGTGCCGGCTTTGCACTGTTTCAGTCACCCAACAACCACACCATCGTCACATCGGCCCCGCTGGAGCGCAGCGGCGCCGCCAGTGGCATGCTGGGCACGGCGCGCCTGACGGGGCAGACGGCCGGCGCGGTGCTGTTGGCTGCCTTGTTTTCGCTGTGGCCGCCGAGCCATGGCGAAGGCGAAAAGCTGGCCTTGGGCATCGCTGGCGGCTTGGCGCTGCTGGCAGCCGTGACCAGCGTGCGCAGGGTGCGGGCCACCCCATCAGGCGCTGGTTAAGGCGCGCGCAAGCCCAAGCCCGGTGCGAGCCAGTCGCTGCCAGCAGGCGTTGTGGCACACTGCGCCGCTTTTTTCTGTTTCGTTTCTTTTTCCGCATGCAAAAAATCATCCAGCAGCTCGCCCGAGAAATCCAGGCCGGAGCGCACCAGATCACCGCCGCCGTCGAATTGCTCGACGGCGGGGCCACGGTCCCCTTCATTGCGCGCTACCGCAAAGAAGTCACCGGCGGGCTGGACGACATCCAGTTGCGCGAACTGGAAACCCGCCTGGCCTATCTGCGCGAACTGGATGACCGCCGCGCAGCGGTTCTGAAAGCCATTGACGAGCAAGGCAAGCTGACCGACGCCCTGCGCCTGGCCATCGCCCAGACGGGCACCAAGCAGGAGCTCGAAGACCTCTACCTGCCGTTCAAGCAAAAGCGCCGTACCAAAGGGCAGATGGCGCGCGAGTTCGGCATCGAGCCGCTGGCCGACAAGCTGTTTGCCGACCCCACGCTCGACCCCGCGGCCGAGGCAGCCGCATTCACCCAACCACCCGAAGTGCTGGACGACGGCAAGACGGGCGCCGATTTTTCTACCGTGCCTGCCGTGCTGGACGGCGTGCGCGACATCCTCTCCGAGCGCTGGGCGGAAGACGCCGCGCTGGTGCAGCAGCTGCGCGAATGGCTCTGGGCCGAAGGGCTGCTGCGCAGCAGCAAGCTCGAAGGCAAGAGCGAAACCGACCCCGAAGTTTCCAAGTTTCGCGACTATTTCGACTACGGCGAGCCGCTGGCCCGCGTGCCCTCGCACCGCGCGCTGGCGGTGTTTCGCGGCCGCGCACTCGACATTCTGGAGGCGCGCCTGGCCTTGCCGGTGCCGCCCGAGCCCGGCAAGCCCTCGATTGCCGAAGGGCGCATCGCCCAGCACCTGGGCTGGAGCCATGCGGGCCGTCCGGCGGACGACCTGATCCGAAAGTGCGTGGCTTGGGCCTGGCGCGTCAAACTCAACCTCTCGACCGAACGCGATCTGTTTGCCCGGCTGCGTGAAGACGCTGAAAAAGTCGCCATCAAAGTGTTTGCCGACAACCTGCGCGACCTGCTGCTGGCCGCGCCCGCCGGTCCGCGCGTGGTGATGGGGCTGGACCCCGGTATCCGCACCGGCGTGAAGGTGGCTGTGGTGGACCAGACGGGCAAGCTGGTGGATACCGCCACCGTGTTCCCGCACGAACCGCGCAAGGACTGGGACGGCGCGCTGCACACCCTGGCCCAATTGAGCAAGAAGCACGGCGTGCAGCTCATCGCCATTGGCAACGGCACCGCCAGCCGCGAGACCGACAAGCTGGCGGGCGAGCTCATAAAATTGATGCAAAAACAGGCTCTAGCGCAGGCTGGACAAGCGCAAGCAGCTATCGAAAAGATAGTTGTCAGCGAAGCCGGCGCGTCTGTCTATTCGGCCAGCGAATACGCGTCGCAGGAAATGCCCGACGTCGACGTGAGCCTGCGCGGCGCCGCCAGCATTGCCCGGCGCCTGCAAGACCCGCTGGCCGAGCTGGTCAAGATCGACCCCAAGAGCATTGGCGTGGGCCAATACCAGCACGACGTGAACCAGAGCGAGCTGGCGCGCACCCTGGGGACCGTGGTGGAAGACTGCGTGAATGCGGTCGGCGTCGATCTGAACACTGCCAGTGCGCCGCTGCTCTCGCGGGTCTCGGGGCTCTCGGCCAGTGTTGCCAAGGCGGTGGTGCGTTGGCGCGATACCCATGGTGCGTTCAAGAACCGCAAGCAATTGCTCGACGTGGCCGGCCTGGGCGCCAAGACTTTTGAGCAGAGCGCAGGCTTTCTGCGCATTCGCGGCGGCGACAACCCATTGGACCTCACCGGCGTGCACCCCGAAACCTACCCGGTGGTCGAGCGCATCATCGAACACACCCAGGCGCCGGTGGCCCAGCTCATGGGCCGCGCCGACATGCTCAAGCAGCTGCGCCCCGAGCTGTTTGCCAATGAGCGCTTTGGCGTTATTACGGTGAAGGACATCCTGGCCGAGCTGGAAAAGCCCGGGCGTGACCCGCGCCCGGACTTCAAGGTGGCGCGCTTCAACGAAGGCGTGGACGACATCAAGGACCTGCGGGAGGGCATGGTGCTGGAGGGCACGGTGAGCAACGTGGCGCAGTTTGGCGCGTTCATTGACCTGGGCGTGCACCAGGACGGCCTCGTGCACGTCAGCCAGCTTGCGCACAAGTTCGTGAGCGACGCGCGCGAGGTGGTCAAGACCGGCGACATCGTCACGGTCAAGGTGATGGAAGTGGACATCGAGCGCAAGCGCATCGGTCTGACGATGAAGCTCGGGGAGGTGCCACGCGGTGCGGGTGTGCGCGACAACCGCTTCGAAGGCGCCGGGCGCAGCCAGCACAGCGGCCCTCGGCACAGCAACGCACAGGCAGCGTCATCGGCGCCCTCGGCCATCGCGGCAGCCTTTGCCAAACTGCAGCGCCGTTAAAGCCTTGTCGGGTTCGCCGGTTCGCCATGGATAATGCCTGCGTCCCCACCAACGCGGCGCCAATCCTATGGATGTGAATGCACTGCTGGCTTCTCCCACCACGCTGCCCAGCCTGCCGCGCGCGGTTGCGCTGCTGATGGCCGAGCTGGCGCAGGAGGAACCCAACCTGCGCCGCGTGAACCAGCTTTTCGGCACCGATCCGGCACTGGCCGCACGGCTGCTGTGCCTGGCCAATTCCGAAGAATTTGGCGCACCGCGCACGGTCGCCGGCTTGCCCGAGGCGCTGGCGCTGGTCGATACTGCGCAACTGCGGCAGTTGGTGGCCACGGCGCCGCTGGGCACCACCTCGCGCTCGGTGCCGGGCATCAATATGCAGCAGTTCTGGCGCTACAGCCTGCATACGGCCAAGATCGCGCGCTCGCTCGCAGGGCATGTGCACCACAACCAGACGGCGGCGTATACGGCGGGTCTGTTGCACGGGCTGGGCGAGATCGTCATCCATCTGGCGGAGCCAGAGCGCGCGCAATCGCTCAACACCCTGGTGGCGCCACTGGACCTGCGCCGCTGCAAGCTCGAACTGCGCATCTTCGGTTTCTCGTATGGGCGCGTGACGGGCGCACTGGCCAAACGCTGGCAACTGCCGCAGACGGTGGTGGATGCGCTGAACTACCAGCATGCGCCGTTCGAGAACAACACCTACGAGCCGCTGGCGGGCATTCTGCATCTGGCCGCGTGGCGCGTGCGCGCGCGCGAGTCGGGCCTTGACGAGCGCGAAATGGCGGTGACTTTTCCTGACGAGGTCGGCCTGCCGCTGGGGCTCGATATCGACCGGGTGCTCAGCCAGGACCCGATCGACTGGACTGCGCCGCGCAACGAGCTCGAAGTCGAGGCAGCGGAAATGAATTACCTCGTTTAGTGCCGGCGCAGGATTACAGCGATTCGCGCAGCATGGCGCGGTATTCCTCGGGGGTCGCAACACGCGGGTTGGTCTTGTGGCAATGGTCGGCCATGGCCCCTTGGATGATTGCGTCGAACTGATCTTCCGTCACGCCCATGGCGGCCAGGCCCGAGGGCAGGCCCAGGCGAGCGCTCATGTCGCGAATCGCATCCGGGATGTCGGTGGCCGAGGCCAGCCCCATGGCGCCGGCCATGCGTTCCAGGCGCCGGTCTTTTTGCACCGATGGCGCCTGTGCATTGAAACGCACCACCGCCGGCAGGAACATGGCGTTCAGGGTGCCGTGGTGCAGGCGCGGGTTCACGCCGCCCAGGCTGTGGCTGAGCGAATGCACCGCGCCCAGGCCTTTCTGAAACGCCATGGCGCCCTGCATGCTGGCGCTCATCATGTTCAGGCGCGCTTCGCGGTCGCTGCCGTCCTGCGTGGCGCGCGCAATGCTGCTCCAGCCGCGCTCCAGGCCATCGAGCGCGATGCCGTCGGCGGGCGGGTTGAAGGCCGCCGACATGAAGGTTTCCATGCAGTGGGCGATGGCGTCCATGCCGGTGGCTGCCGTCAGCAGCGGCGGCAGACCGAGCGTCAGCTCCGGGTCGCAGATGGCGGCCTTGGGCAGCAGGTTCCACGAGTGGAAGCCGAGTTTGCGGTGGTCGTCCACGATGATGATCGCGCCGCGCGCCACCTCGCTGCCGGTGCCGCTGGTGGTGGGCACGGCAATCAGCGGCGCCACGCGTTCGGTGATGCGTGGGGAGCCGCCCTCAATGGTGGCGTAGTGCGTCAGCGGCCCCTCGTGCGTGGCGGCAATGGCAATGCCCTTGGCGCAGTCGATGGCTGAGCCGCCGCCCACCGCCACCAGGCCGTCACAGCCGCCCGCACGGTACACCTCCACGGCGGCGCGCACGGCGGCTTCGGTGGGGTTGGAAGGCGTCTGGTCAAACACGCTCACGGAAAGATCGCCCAGAGCGTCGAGCGCCTTTTGCAGCACTCCGGCCGCCTTCACGCCGGGGTCGGTCACCACCAGCGGGCGCTGGATGCCCACGCGCTCGCATTCCTGGCGCAGCAGGCGCACGGCGCCATGGTCAAACTGAATCTGGGTGAGGTAGTAAATGAGTGACATGGCGATGGGGTGCGTTCCCGCTACGATAGACGGACATACTTTACAACCGGGAGACACCCATGCCACGCAAGCAAACCCTCACCGCACTGGCCACCCTGGCCATTGGCGTCGCCGCGGCGACATCCGCCCATGCCGCCTGTCTGAGCGACGTGCAAGTAGCAGAGATGGCCGAGCACTACGCCGCACGCACGCCCGCCGCCAACCCCGAAGGCCTGTCGGATGCGGATGGTGCCTGCACGCGGGCCAAGTTCAACAGCTTGCTGGCGCAGAAGATGGGCAAGGTCGTTGGCTACAAGGCGGGCCTGACCAACCCCGCAGTGCAAAAGCGCTTCAACACCGACCGTCCGGTCTGGGGCAAGCTCTACGAGGGCATGGTGCTGGCGAATGGCGCTGCGGTTCCTGCCACGTTTGGTGCCCGGCCGCTGTACGAGGCCGACATGCTGGTCCGCGTCAAGAGCGCCAGCATCAACCATGCGCGTACCCCCATGGACGTCCTGGAGGCGATTGACCAGGTGATTCCCTTCATCGAGCTGCCCGACCTGATGGTGCAGGCGCCGCCCAAGCTCAACGGCGCGGGGGTCACCGCAATCAACGTCGGCGCGCGCCTGGGTGTGGCCGGTACGCCGATTGCCGTGCCGGTGACGCGCGGCGAACGTTACGCCATGCTGGACGCCCTGCGAGACATGCAGGTCACGCTGACGGATGGCTCGGGCTACCTGCTGGGCGGCGGCAAGGGCAGCGATGTGCTGGAGCACCCGCTGAACGCCGTGGTCTGGCTGGCCGAGGCGCTGCAGAAAGAAAACATCACGCTCAAGCCGGGCGATCTGCTGAGCCTGGGCTCGTTCTCGCCGCTGTTGCCGCCCAAGCCCGGCCTGCAGGTACAGGCCAACTACCAGGGCCTGACAGGCGCACAACCGGTGCGCGTGACCTTCCAGTGACGCAGGCGCACCCGAACATTCACGCCTACCGCCTGACGCCGCAGATGCGCGGCGTGCTCGAACGCATGGAGCGGGCCGGGCGTCCGCGCCTGCATACGCTTACTCCCGAGCAGGCGCGCGAAGCGTATGCGCTTGGTGCCGACATTCTGGAAGTGCCACGCGCCGAGCTAGAGCGCGTGCAAATGCTGGCCATTCCCGCACGGGACGGCACAGCGCTCGGTGCGCGGCTGGTGGCACCCTCGCGCGCTACGGGTCTGCCGGTGCTGCTGTACCTGCACGGCGGAGGTTTCACCATCGGCAGCAGCGCCACGCACGACATCCTGTGCCGGGAACTGGCGCGTCTGGCGAGCTGCATGGTGGTGTCGCTCGACTACCGCCTGGCGCCGGAGCACCGCTTTCCTACGGCGTCGAATGACGCCTGGGACGCGCTCACCTGGCTGGCGGCCCACGCCCACGATTTGGGAGCAGACCCCAAGCGCATTGCTGTGGGCGGTGACAGTGCGGGCGGCACGTTGGCGACAGTCAATGCCATCCTGGCGCGCGACGCCGGCCTGCCGCTGGCGCTGCAGCTTCTCTTCTACCCCGGTTGTGCTGCGCACCAGGACACCGCTTCGCACGAAAAGTTCTCCCGCGGCCTGGTGCTCGACGAGGCGGCCATTTCCTGGTTCTTTGGCCAGTACGTGCAAGGACGGTCTGAACGCGAAGACTGGCGCTTTGCACCGCTGCTCGCGCCCGACGTGGAGGGTGTCGCGCCGGCATGGATCGGGCTGGCCGAATGCGACCCGCTGGTGGACGAGGGCATCGACTACGCCGACAAGCTGCGCGCCGCCGGTGTGCCGGTGGACCTGGAAATCTACCGCGGCGTGACCCACGAATTCATCAAAATGGGCCGCGCCATCCCCGAGGCACGCACCGCCCATGCCGACGCGGCAGCTGCGCTGCGCGCCGCGTTCAATCTTCCATGAGGGACTTTTCATGCCACTGACGGACTACCGTTGCCACTCGCGCCTGCGCGTGCGCTGGGCCGAAATCGACATGCAGCGAATCGTTTTCAACGCCCATTACCTGACCTATTTCGATACCGCAATCACCGATTACTGGCGCGCGCTTGCGTTGCCGTACGACGATGCGATGCACACGCTCGGCGGCGAGCCGTATCTGAAAAAAGTCACCCTCGAATACCACGCCTCGGCTCGCGAAGGCGACATGCTGACGATCGGCATGCGCTGTCTGCGTGTCGGCAACAGCTCCATGTTGTTCGACGGCGGCATCTTTCGCGGCGAGCAATTGCTGGTGTCGGGCGAGTTGATTTACGTCTTTGCCGACCCGGCGAACCAGCGGCCGACCCCGGTGCCTGCGTTGCTGCGCGAACTGTTTACCGGATTCGAGGCAGGCGAGAGCACGACGCAGCTTCAGCTGGGCGCCTGGCAGGATCTGGGTGACCGCGCTGCACGTGTGCGCCAGGCTGTATTTATCGACGAACAAGGCATTGCGCCCGCGATTGAAATGGACGGGCAGGACGCGACCGCCCTGCACGCGCTGGTGACAAACCGGCTCGACCAGCCCGTGGCCACCGGACGGTTGGTGACGCTTTCCCCCGGCGTCTCGCGCATTGGGCGCATGGCCGTGCACCGTGCGCTGCGCGGTGGGCGCCTGGGGCGGCAGATGCTGGACGCCCTGGTGCAGGCCGCAGCCAAGCGTGGCGACCACCAGGTGGTGCTGCACGCCCAAGCCAGTGCGCAGCCGTTCTACGAGCGTGCCGGTTTTGAGGTGAGCGGCCCGCGCTACGAAGAAGCGGGCCTGCCCCATGTGCCCATGCAGCGCGCGCTGACTACAAATCTTCCTTGAGCGTATAGGGAAGGGTGCCCAGGTACAGCGCTGGGCCGCCAGCGCTGCCGGCGTTCAGAGCGCCCGACTCGGCCGCAGCGAGCTGCAGCACCACGATGGCATCCCAGCCGCCTTCTGGCGCAGGGGCAGCCTGGGCCACGACACCGCAGGCTTGCTCGGGCTCTGCGGCGCTGAACACCTCATCGCCCGCTTGCAATGGTCCATCGGCATGTGCGATGAACGCGCGCCGCTTGATGGCGCCGCGAAACTGGCTGCGTGCCACGACTTCCTGGCCGGGGTAGCAGCCTTTCTTGAAGCTCACGCCATCGACCGATTCGTAGTTGAGCATCTGCGGCACGAAAGCATCCACCAGCGGTGCTGTCAGTGTCGCCACGCCGCTTTGCACCTCGCCCCAGGCCCACAGGTTTTCGGGCAGCGGCGAGCCCGCAGGCGCAGGCGTGCCGACGGGCGCGATCCACAGCGCACGGGCCACGGCACCGGCAGGAGCCAATCCAATGACAGAAATATTGCCAAAATCGGCCTTAGCGCTTATCTGTATTGCTTTTCCAGCTATCGTTATAATAGCATTCCCTGCCAAGCCATAGAGCAGGAACTCTTCACTGGCATCGCTCAGCTTTGCCTTGGCCCGCATCACGAACATGGACATTCGCTTGAGCGTGGGCGCCAGCAGATCGCTGCTGCAGACCAGCAGCACCTCGGTGGGACTGCGCTTGAAGCCGACGAAACTGGCCTGCATGCGGCCCTTGGCCGACAAAAACGCCGCAAGCCGGGCGTGCTGCACGTCCAGCAGGGCGAAGTCGTGGGTGAGCTGGCCGTGGAGAAATTTCACGGCGTCCTCGCCTTCGGCGCGTATCACGCCGAGGTGGGGCAGGGGGGCGATGCCATCAAAGGAAGCTGTCATGCGTCAATTATCATTCCCGAGTCTCATTCATTGCAGGTAGCAGGGTTGTGCGTCGCGCTTTCAAAGGCTTGTTGTTGTTGGTGCTGGCGCTCGCTGGGGCTGCCTGGTGGTGGCTGCACGCGCCGCTGCCCATGGGCGAAGCAGCCATCGAACTGGCCATTGAGCCCGGCACCTCGCCGCGCGGTGTGGCACGGGATGTGCAGGCTGCTGGCGTGCGCACCGACGCACGGCTTCTGTACTGGTGGTTTCGCCTGTCGGGCCAAAGCCGGCTCATCAAGGCGGGGAACTATGAAATTGCTCCTGGCAGCACGCCGCTGGGGCTGCTCGACAAACTCGTGCGCGGCGACGAGACCCTGCGTGCGCTCACGCTCGTCGAAGGCTGGAACTTCCGCCAGGTGCGCGCGGCCCTGGCTACGGCTGAACTCAAACCCGACAGCGCGGCACTGGGTGAGGCTGCGCTGATGGAGCGCCTGGGACGCACAGGTGTCGCCGCCGAAGGCCGTTTTTTCCCCGACACCTATACCTATGCCAAGGGCGCAAGCGACCTCACGGTGCTGCGCCGCGCCCTGCATGCCATGGATCGGCAACTGGCCGCCGCCTGGGAGCAGCGAGCGGCCGATACGCCGCTCAAAACCCCCGACGAAGCCCTGGTACTGGCCAGCATCGTCGAAAAAGAGACCGGGCGCGAGGCCGACCGCGCCCTGGTGGCGGGCGTGTTCACGAATCGCCTGCGCGCCAGCATGCTGCTGCAGACCGACCCCACAGTGATCTATGGCCTGGGTGAGCGCTTTGACGGTAATCTGCGCAAGCGCGATCTGCAGACCGATACCCCCTATAACACTTACACCCGTACCGGCCTGCCGCCGACGCCGATTTCCATGCCGGGCAAGGCCTCGCTTCTGGCCGCAGTGCAGCCCGAGCGAACGAAGGCGCTGTACTTCGTGGCGCGCGGCGACGGCAGCAGCCACTTCAGCAGCTCGCTCGATGAGCACAACCGTGCCGTCGGCCGCTACCAGCGCGGCCAGTAAGAAGGAACGTCGCCCATGGCCACCAGCGGTTTATTCATCAGCTTCGAAGGCATCGACGGTGCGGGCAAGTCCTCGCACATCGAGCCTCTGGCCGAAGCGTTCAGAGCCCAGGGGCGTACGGTCACCCGCACGCGCGAGCCCGGCGGCACGCCCTTGGCCGAATCGCTGCGCAGCCTGCTGCTCGGCGCGGCCATGGACCCGCTGACCGAGGCGTTGCTGGCGTTTGCCGCCCGGCGTGACCATCTCTGCCAGGTGATTGCCCCCGCGCTGGTGCGCGGCGAGGTGGTGTTGTGCGACCGATTTACCGACGCCACGTTTGCCTACCAGGGCGCCGGGCGCGGCTTCAGTACCGAAACACTATCAATTTTAGAGCGTATGGTGCAGACGGGTATTGCGCTAGAGCCCAATTTGTTTATTGAACCCCATCTCACCCTGTGGTTCGACCTGCCGCCCACCATTGCGGCGTCCCGGCTGCAATCGGCCCGCGCTCCGGACCGCTTCGAAGCGCAGGATGCTGACTTCTTTGCCCGCGTGGCGCAGGGTTATGCCGAGCGCGCCCAGGCCGCGCCGCAGCGCTTTGTGCGCATCGACGCAGCGCAGTCGCGCCACGCCGTTTGGCAGCAAATCACGCAGGCCCTGGTGCGCCGCGGCTGGCTGGCCATCATGGTCGCCGCCGGTGGAGGACCTCGGTGAGCCTGCCGTCCTGGCTTGCAACGCAGCGCGATGCCCTGCTCGCGCAGCGCGGCCATGCCTGGCTGCTGTACGGCCCGTCGGGGCTGGGGCAGTTTGCGCTGGCGATGGAGCTGGCACGGGCCTGGCTGTGCGAATCGCCCGGCGCGCAAGGCGCCTGCGGGCATTGCACCAGTTGCCACGCCATTGACGTGCACGCGCACGCCGACCTGACCGTGCTGATGCCCGAGACCGACATGATCGAGCGTGGCTGGCCCCTGCCGGAAAAAGCCCAAGCGGACATCGACGACATAAAGCGCAAGCCCAGCCGCGAAATCCGCGTTGACGCCATGCGCGAGACGGTCGAGTTCGCGCAGCGCACCAGTGCCCGGGGCCGGGGCAAAGTGGTGCTGGTCTATCCGGCCGAGCAGATGAATGCCATTGCGGCCAATGCGCTGCTCAAAACGCTGGAGGAACCCGCAGGCGACACGCGCTTTGTGCTGGCCACCGAAGCCGCGCACGCGCTGCTGCCCACCATCCGCAGCCGCTGCATGGCCCATGCCCTGCACTGGCCGCCGCAGGACGAGGTACTGCAATGGCTGGCCGGGCAGGGCGTCGCGCCTGATGTGGCAGAGGCCTTGCTGCGCGCTGCCGGCGGCAGACCGGACGACGCGCTGGCGCTGGCACGTTCGGGTGCCAGTCCGGCCGCCTGGGCGGCGTTTCCCAAAGCCATGCAGCACGGCGACGTGCGTGCTGTGGAAGGCTGGAGCCCCGCTCAGGCGATTGCGGCATTGCAAAAGCTCTGCCATGACCTGCAGGTGCACCAGACCGGCGCGGCGCCGCGCTATTTCGATGCGCGCGAGCTGCCTGCGGCCCCTGCGCTCCCTGCGCTGGCCCGCTGGAGCCGCGAGCTGATGCAGGCCGCCCGCACGGCGGACCATCCGTTTGCCGTGCCGCTGATGCTCGAAGCCCTTGTTGCCCAGGCGCGAAACGTCCTACACTCGACTGCAGCCACCGCCAAAACCACTCCATGAGCACTCCTACCAATGCCCCCCGCCCCAGCGTCATGCAATTGGCGATCAAGGAAAAGGGCGCCTTGTACGCGGCATACATTCCGTTTTTTGTCGAAGGCGGAATTTTTGTGCCGACGCCGCGCGAATATCGCCTGGGTGATGACGTGTATGTGCTGCTGACCTTGCCCGACGACACGCAGCGCTACCCGGTGGCGGGGCGCGTGGCCTGGGTGACTCCCGCGCGCTCGGGTGGCAACCGCACCCAGGGTGTAGGCATTCAGTTTCCCAAGGACGAAAAATCGCGCCAGCTCAAGCACAAGATCGAGGAAATCCTCGGTTCGTCCCTGGGCTCCGAACGCCCTACGCAAACCATCTGATGCCTGGCGCTTGCCTGCCGCATCCATGGGCTGCGGCGGCGCCTCATCTGGCGCCCATGCCAGTCTTGCCCGCCTCCCGCCTCCCGCCGCACGCATGTTCATTGATTCCCACTGCCATTTGAGTTTCCCGAAACTGGCCGAGCAACTGTCCGCCATCCGCCAGGCCATGAGCGCTGCGCAGGTGGACCGGGCCTTGTGCATCTGCACCACGCTGGAGGAGTTTTCCCAGGTCCACGCGCTGGCAACGGGCTACAACAACTTCTGGTGCTCGGTGGGCGTGCACCCCGACAACGAGGGCGTGCAGGAGCCCACAGTGCAGGATCTGCTTGAACGCGCCGCGTTGCCGCGCGTGGTGGCCATTGGCGAAACCGGACTCGATTACTACGGCATGGAGGATCGCAAGGGCGGGCGCAGCATTGCCGATCTGGAGTGGCAGCGCGATCGCTTTCGCACCCACATCCGTGCCGCGCGCGCCTGTGGCCTGCCTCTGGTCATCCATACCCGCAGTGCTTCGGACGACACGTTGGCCATCCTGCGCGAGGAAGGCGAAGACGGTGCCGGCAACCGCTGCGGCGGGGTGTTCCACTGCTTCACCGAGTCCGGCGAAGTGGCCCGGGCCGCGTTGGATCTGGGCTATTACATTTCGTTTTCAGGCATCATCACTTTCAAGAGCGCGCAGGCATTGCGCGATGTGGTGGCGTTGGTTCCGATGGACCGCATGCTGATCGAGACCGACAGCCCGTATCTGGCCCCGGTGCCGTTTCGCGGCAAAACCAATTCGCCCGCTTACGTGCCGCATGTGGCGCACCAGGTAGCACAGGTGCGCGGGCTTGCGGTGGAGGCGGTGGCAGAAGCCACCAGCCGCAATTTTGAACAGCTGTTTGCCAAGGCGGCTGCATGATTGCGCGGCGCAGTGTTCTTGCCCTGAGCCTGTTGGCGCTGGGGCGCTTGGCCAGCGCAGGCTCGTACGAGGATTTTTTCGTCGCCATTCAGCGCGACGACGGCGTGACCGTTGAGTCTTTGTTGCGCCGCGGTTTTGATCCCAACACCAGCGATGCCAAGGGCCAGCCGGGCCTGTGCGTGGCCGTGCAGGCAGATTCCTTGCGCGCCGCCGCCGCCTTGTTGCGCGCCCCCAATCTTGACGTCAACGCGCTCAATGCCAACAAAGAAAGCGCCCTGATGCTCGCGGCCCTGCGCGGCCAGAGCGACATGGTGCGCACGCTGCTGGCGCGGGACGCCGACGTGAACCAGCCCGGCTGGACCGCCTTGCACTACGCCGCTTCCGGAACCAGTTCGTACCAGGTGGAAATCATTGCCCTGCTTTTGGAGCACTACGCCTACATCGACGCGGCTTCGCCCAATGGAAGCACCCCGCTGATGATGGCGGCCCAGTACGGCACCAGCGAATCGGTGGAGCTTTTGCTGCGCGAAGGAGCTGACCCGTCGCTGCGCAATCAATTGCGTATGAATGCCGTGGAATTTGCGCTGCGGGCCGAACGCAAGGACGTCGCAAAAACCATTGCCGACGCGATCCGGCGCCGCCAACCCCAGCGCGGCCGCTGGTAATCAAGCGGGCGCGTTGGCTGCCTCGGGCCGCGACTGAAGGCGTGCATACAGGCCGCCCGCTTGCATCAGTTCCTGGTGCGAGCCTTGTTCGGCCACCCGGCCGCGATCCATTACCACGACCCGATCGGCATGTTCAATGGTCGAGAGCCGGTGGGCGATCACGAGGGTGGTTCGGCCCCGCATCAGGCGTGCCAGAGCTTCCTGCACCAGACGCTCGGACTCGGTATCGAGCGCCGAGGTGGCTTCATCGAGAATCAGAATTGGGGCGTCCTTGTAGAGCGCGCGGGCAATGGCCAGGCGCTGGCGCTGCCCGCCCGACAGCTGCGCCGCGTTGTGCCCCACCTGCGTATGGATGCCCTGCGGCAAGCCGGCGACGTGCTCGGCCAGGTTGGCCGCGGCCAGGCACTCGATGACTCGCTGCGGGTCCAACGGACCTCCCAGCGCCACGTTGGCCGCCAGGGAGTCGTTGAACATCACCACGTCCTGGCTAACGAGTGCGAACTGGTCCCGAAGACTCTGCAGGTCCCAAGTCTCCAGTGCCTGCCCGTCGAGCAGCACCTGGCCCTGATCGCATGTGACAAAGCGTGGCAGCAGATTGACCAAAGTGGTCTTGCCGGCGCCAGAAGGACCGACCAGGGCAACAATTTCGCCTGGTTTGACGGAAAAACTGACCCGGTCAAGTGCCGGAGGACGATCGGCCGCGAAAGCCACGCTCACCTGGTCAAACACAATGGCGCCCTGTGCCCGCGCGCTGGTGTGGCTGCCGCCGGTTTCTGCAGGTGTTTCGCCCAGCAAGGTCAATCCGCGCTCCAGTGCCGCCACGCCGCGGGTGATCGGGTTGGCCACGTCGGCCAGCCGGCGGATAGGGGCGATCAACATCAGCATGGCGGTGATGAAGGCAACAAAACCACCCACCGTCACATCGTGCGCCGCTGCCGCGCCCCGGCTTTGCCAAAGTGCCGTACAGATCACGGCAGAAAGGGCGGCCGCAGCGAGCAGTTGGGTCAGCGGCGTCATGGCCGCCGAGGCAATGGTGGCCTTGATCGCCAGGCCGCGCAGGTTCCGGCTCAGGACACCAAAACGCTCCGACTGGCCCGGTTGCGCTGCGTGCAAGCGCACCATGCGGTGCGCCAGCACGTTTTCCTCCACCACGTAGGCCAGGGAGTCGGTGGCTTGCTGGCTGGTTTTGGTGATGCGATAGAGCCGGCGCGAGAGTGTTTTCATGATCCAGGCAACGCCCGGAACGACCAAGCCAACGATCAGGGTCAGCTGCCAGTTGAGATACAGCAAATAGCCCAGCAGCGCCAGCAGCGTAAAGCCGTCGCGCGAGAGCCCCAGCAAGGCCTGCACCAGCAGCGTGGCGCCAGTTTGCACTTCGTACACGACCGTGTTGGACAGGCTGCTGGCCGATTGCCGGGAAAACAGCGCCATGTCGGCGGCCAGCAGGCGCGCAAAAAGTGTTTCTCTAAGAATCAGCATGCCGTCGTTGGCAATGCGCGCCAGGGCATATTGGCCGACAAACTGCGCCAGTCCGCGAACCAGAAATACACCCATGATCGCCAGCGGCACCATCCAGAGCTGCAGATTGCCCTGCGTAAATCCACGGTCCAGCAAGGGTTTGAGCAGCGCGGGAATCAGCGGTTCGGTGACCGCCCCAACCAAGGTGGCCACCACCGCAACCGTCCAGGCCAGTCGCTGCCCCCGAAAATAATCCGACAGGCGGGCAAGCCGCGCCAAGAGGGGAGCGGAGGCAAGCGCGGACGCGCTCTTGTGCTGCGCCGCGGCGCCAGGATCGGATGAAGACATGTGCCGCCAATTCTACTTTTTGCGCTCTCATCAACGTTTTGTGACAAGGGTCTTTGCCGGCAGTGTGTAACATTCACCCCTGATAGCCGGCCCCTGACCGGCTGCTGCCATTTGCGAATGACCATTCCACCATTGCCTACACCCCTCTCCATGACGAGCTCGCGGCGCGCTGTGCTCGCCGCCCTTGGCTCCCTCTCTGCCATTCCTGCGCTGGCACAATTCCGCGTGGAGGTGTCGGGCATCGGCCTGACCCAGCTACCGATTGCCATCGCCCCCTTTCGCGGGGAAGGCCAAGCCCCCCAAAAAATCTCAGCCATTGTGCAGGCCGACCTGGAGCGCAGCGGTCAGTTTCGTGCTGTGGACGCCAGCGGCGCGGCACTGGACGAGACCTCGCGCCCTGACGTCGCCCTGTGGCGGCAAAAGAGTGCCGATTCGCTGGTCAGCGGCAGCATTGCGCGCCTTGCCGATGGACGTTACGACATCCGTTTTCGTCTCTGGGACGTGGTGCGCGGGCAGGACCTGGGCGGACAGAGCTATGTCATTGTTCAGGCCGACCTGCGTTTGGTGGCGCACCGCATCGCTGATTTCGTCTATGAAAAGCTGACCGGTGACAAGGGCATTTTTTCCACGCGACTGACGTACGTCACCAAGTCTGGCACGCGCCATACCCTCTGGGTGGCGGATGCAGACGGCGAAAACGCCCAGTCGGCTCTGGCCAGCCCGGAGCCCATTATTTCGCCCGCCTGGTCACCGAACGGCCGGCAAATCGCCTACGTTTCGTTCGAATCGCGCAAGCCCGTGGTGTACGTGCATGACGTCGCCACCGGGCGTCGGCGCCTGATTGCCAATTTCCGCGGCTCCAACAGCGCGCCGGCCTGGGCGCCGGACGGCAAGTCGCTGGCTGTCACGCTCAGCCGCGACGGCAACTCGCAGATCTACACCATTGACGCCAACGGCGGTGAGCCGCGCCGACTGATCCAGAGCGCCGGCATCGACACCGAACCCCTGTACGCGCCCGACGGGCGAACGATTTATTTCGTCAGTGACCGGGGTGGTGCGCCGCAGATTTACCGGATGCCCGCCAGCGGCGGCAACCCCGAGCGCGTGACTTTTGACGGCAGCTACAACATTTCTCCCGCGCTCAGTCCCGATGGGCGCTGGCTGGCCTATGTCTCTCGTGTGGGTGGGGGGTTCAAGCTGCATGTCATGGACCTGACGAACAACAGCGTGCGCTCCATCACGGACACCACAGCCGACGAGAGCCCCAGCTTTGCACCCAACAGCCGTCTGCTCGTCTACGCTACTCAGCAGCAAGGCCGTGAAGCGCTCATGACCACCACACTCGACGGGAAGATCAAGGCCCGCCTGGCGGGACAAAGCGGTGACCTGCGCGAGCCCGATTGGGGCCCGTTCCAGAACCAATGAATTTTCTATCTATCCAATCCATTTTCAGGGCTTAGGAGTAACTCAAATGATCAAACGTATTTCTTACTTTGCAGCAGCGCTTGTCGTGCTGGCAGGCTGTAGTTCGGGTGTCGATCTCGACAACGTGCCGGTAGACGACAAGGCAGGCGCGCCGCTGTCCACCACCAACAATGGTGCCAACAGCGGCAACGCCGGGCAGAGCGGTGTCCAAGGCGTGGACCTCAATGCATCGGCACGCGACGCGGCTGGGCCAGTGGGCATTGCCCGTGTCATCTATTTTGATTACGACAGCTACGTGATCAAGCCCGACTTCCAGTCCTTGATTGAAGGACACGCTCGCTTCCTGAAGGCCAACACCGGCCGCAATCTGGTGATCGAAGGCAACACCGACCAGCGCGGTGGCAGTGAGTACAACCTGGCACTGGGCCAAAAGCGCGCCGAGGCCGTGCGCCGCGCGCTGGCATTGCTGGGCGTGCCCGAGCGCCAGATGGAGGCGGTCAGTTTCGGCAAGGAAAAGCCAGCCGCGATGGGCAACTCGGAAGATGCCTACGCTCAGAATCGCCGTGCCGAGTTCTCGTACCGCTAAGCAATGGCTGCAACACCGATGAGCACACGCTACGGTTTGGCGCTTGCATTGGCACTGGCCGGAGTTCTGTCCACGCCAGCTCGTGCTGCGCTGTTTGAAGACGATGAGGCGCGCCGCGCCATCATCGAACTGCGTCAGCGCATCGATACGCTGCAGCAATCGAACCAGCGTGCCGGAGACGACCTGCGCCGATCGGGGGAAGATACCAGCCAGATGCGCCGCAGTTTGCTGGATTTGCAGAGCCAGATTGAGTCGCTGCACGTTGAGCTTGCCAAGCTGCGCGGGCAGAACGAACAACTGGGCCGTGATGTTTCCGAACTGCAGCGCCTGCAAAAGGAAACCGCGCAAGGCGTGAACGAGCGCCTGAAAAAGTTCGAGCCCGGAAAGGTCACGGTGGACGGGCAGGAGTTCGTCGCCGACCCGGCCGAGCGACAAGACTTCGAGGCGGCGCTCGCCACGTTCCGGTCCGGCAAATTTGCCGACGCGGCTACGGCCTTTGGTGCCTTCCTGCGCCAGTTCCCGCAAAGTGGCTATCTGCCGTCCGCGCGCTTCTGGCTGGGCAATGCCCAATACGCCACGCGCGACTACAAAGAGGCCATCGGCAACTTCAAGGCCTTGCTGGCCAGCGCACCCAATCACGCCCGTGCGCCCGAAGCTGCGTTGTCGATTGCCAACTGTCAAATGGAACTCAAGGCAACGACCGGCGCGCGCAAAACGCTGGAGGACCTGATTCGGGTCTACCCCGCCTCGGAAGCGGCAGCAACCGCCAAAGAGCGGCTGGCGCGGATGAAGTGAGCGCCGAGTCGGTCAGCTCGGTCGGTCCCGCTGACGCAACTGCAGACCTGCGGCGCCGGTTTGGTGGACTTGATCGCCTCTACGGTGCGGCGGGAGCCTCCCGTATCGCCCAGGCTCACATCGCCATCGTCGGTATCGGTGGCGTCGGCTCCTGGGCAGCCGAAGCACTGGCGCGCAGCGGCGTTGGGAGCCTTACGTTGATCGACCTGGACCACATTGCCGAATCCAACATCAACCGGCAAATTCACGCACTCGACGCCACGCTGGGTCAGGCCAAGGTGCAGGCCATGCGCGAGCGTATTGCCGGCATTCATCCCGCCTGCCACGTGCATTGTGTTGAGGAATTCGTGGAGCCAGGCAATTGGCCGGCCATCCTGCAGGGCGCTCAGGTAGACGGCGTCATTGACGCCTGTGATCAGGTCCACGCCAAAACTGCCATGGCCGCCTGGGCGCGAAGCCACACAGCCCTGTTCATTGCCTCGGGCGCGGCCGGCGGCAAGCGCCTGGCGCACAAGCTGGAAGTTGCAGACCTCGCGCTAGTCACTCACGACCCCTTGCTGGCGCAGCTTCGCTATCGCTTGCGCAAGCACCACGCGGCGCCGCGCACGCCCAACCAGGCCTTTGGCATTGCCTGCGTCTTCAGCCGCGAACCGGTCATGCCGCCCGATGCATCCTGCGAACTCGACGGGCAAGCCGATGGTTCGCTCAATTGCCATGGCTACGGCTCCACTGTCGCCGTCACCGCCAGTTTTGGGTTTTGCGCAGCGGGGTGGATGTTAGACTCACTGGCGAAGCATCCAAAAAAGGTATAATTCAAGGCTTTGCTGCAGCGCATTCGAAGCGTTACAACAGAGATCGGGACGTTAGCTCAGTTGGTAGAGCAGCGGACTTTTAATCCGTTTGTCGTGGGTTCGACCCCCGCACGTCCCACCAGATAAGCCTTACAGGCATTGAAAAGCCCGCTGCAGAAGTGCTAGCGGGCTTTTTTTCTTTCCTGATCTGGTGACCATTTGGCGCTCGATGCTCATGTTGCCACTCAGCCTTGAAAGGGGCGCTGCTCTACACCTGACCTGGAGCACCGAAGGCCTGATCAACGAACAGGTCCCCCGGCTGAGTGCCATCCAGTGCACCACCGCAGCAGGCATCTGGACGGCGCTGGACCTGGTGGCGCAGGGCAGGCTACCGCAGCAAGGTTTTGACGAGCAGGAGGCGGTGGCGCTGCAGGAATTTCTGGCCAACCGGTTTGGTAAGGCCTACGCTGCGAAATGCCTGGGGGAGTTGGTGGCCGCATGAAATCCTGATTCCAAGTGGCTCCACGATCGGCGCGTGCTGGCGTCAGCGGCCGCCGGGCTCTTGGTACATACCCTCGATGGCCTGCGCAAAGCGAGCCATCAGGTTGTTGCGCTTGAGTTTGAGCGTGGGCGTCATGAAACCGTTTTCGATGGTCCAGGGCTCCAGCGTGCAGTGCACAGCGCGGGGCACGGCGTAGCGCGGAAAACTGGCGGTGCTGGTTTCAATGCGCGCCAGGATGGCGCGGTGCACTGCGGCGTTGTTCGGGCTGTCCGGGTCTTGCGTATCCAGGCCCAGGCCCGCGGCCAGGCGCAGCCATTCGTCGCGTTTGAGCACGGCCACGCAGGCGATGAAGGGGCGGTTCTCGCCCACCACAAAGGTCTGTTCGAGCAGGGGGTCGGACTGCAGGGCCAGTTCCAGGTCGCCCGGCGGGATTTTTTCGCCAGTCGAGGTGACGATGATCTCCTTGATGCGCCCCCGGATGTAGATACGGCCGTCCACGATGTCGGCCTGGTCGCCCGTGCCCAGCCAGCCGGCGGTAGCCAGGATTCTGGCCGTGTCGTCGGGGCGCTTCCAGTAGCCTTTCATCACGATGGAGCCGCGCACCTGCAGTTCGCGGTTCTCGCCAATGCGCACTTCCACCCCGGGCAGTGCCCGGCCCACGCTGGCGGGGTCGTTGTCGTGCACGGTGTTCACGCAGACCACGGGGGAGGTTTCCGTCATGCCGTAGCCCTGCACCAGTGGCAGGCCCAGACCCAGAAAGCACTTGGCAATGGTGGGCGAGAGCGGTGCACCGCCGCTGACCGCCACGCGCACACGCCCGCCAAACTGTGCCAGCAGCGGCTTGGCCACCAAGGCCTGCAGCACGGGCCAAGGCAGCAGGTTCATCCAGCCGCCCAATGCTTCGTTGTGCACGGGCGGCGGCAGGCCTTGCGCGCGGCAAAAGCGCTGCCAGCCTTTGGACTGCGCGGCTTCATAGAGCTGCATCTTCCAGGGCGTGGGCGACAGTGTTTCGAGCAGCTTGGCGTGGACGCGCTCGTAAATGCGCGGCACCGAAACGAGCACCGTGGGGCGAATGGTTTTCAGGTCATCGGCCAATAAAGCCACCGAGCGCGCAAAAGCCACACAGCAGCCGGCCGCGATGGGCAGGTAGTAGCCCCCCGTGCGCTCGAAGGTGTGCGACAGCGGAAGGAACGACAGAAAAATATCGTCCTGCGTGGGTGCAATGCGTTCCAACACGGCCTGCACATCGCTGACCACGTTGCGATGCGTCAGCATGACGCCCTTGGGCTTGCCCGTAGTGCCCGAGGTGTAGACGATGGCGGCTAGGTCGTCTGGGCCGGGCAGCATAGGCACCGATGCGGTCAGTGGCTGCCCGGCACCGCCCAGCCACTGAGCGAGCGAGCCCAGGATCGGGCCTCCGGCTTTGGCGGGATGGGGTTGCAGGGCCGGGTCTTCGTCCGTTACCACCACAGCGCGCAGCGCAGGAAAGGGTGTGCCCACAGCACAGATCTGCGCCCACTGCGCCGCCTGGCCCACGATGAGCACGGAGGCCTCGCTGTCCTGGAGGATGTAGGCAATGCTGCCAGGGTTGTCGATGGCGTGCAGCGGCACCGGTACGCAACCGGTCGCCAGGGTGGATAGGTCTGCGCACACGGCGTGCAGACCGTTGGGCAACAGAATGGCCACGCGCGCGCCTGCGGGCAACTGCATGGCGGCCAAGGCCTGTATCCATGGGACGACCCGGTCGGCGGTCTGTGCCCAGGTCAGGTTGGACCAGGCCTGGGTGTCAGGGTCGTAGAGACGGTAGGCCGGGGCGTCGGGGGTCAGAGCCACCCGGTTGGAGAAAAGCTGGGGAAGGGTTTGCGCGCAGGAGATGTCGGGTGAAAGGGTGGTCATCGGGGGCAGTGTGGGGGCAGGCCTGCGGCACTGGAACAGTTGTCAAGCACGGGCAAACCTTTAAATCATAGCGCCCTGACAAACCACCATCACGTCGCTGATTTCATTGGAAAGCGTGCGAGCGTGCCACGCTGGAAAACGGTCAGGCGGCGGCTTCCAAGCCGTGTGCAAAGTGGTCTTGCATGGCCTTGACCGTCGCAGCGGTATCGCGTGCCAGCAAGGCGGCCATGATGGCGCAGTGCTCGTTCAGCGAGTCTTCAATGCGGCCCTGCTTGAGCAAGGAATTGTGGCGGTTGAGCTTCATCACTTTGCGCAGATCAGCCACCATCTGGCTGCACCATCGGTTGCCCGACAATTCCAGAAGGCGCATGTGAAATTGCTCATTGAGAGCAAAGAAACGGTCGCGCTCCCCAACGGCCGTCTCCAGCTCGGCATGCAATTGCTGTAGCGCGTGCAAGTCCTCTGGCTTGGCGGTAGTTGCCACCACCCCGGCAGAATCACTTTCCAGAAGGCTGAGCAGGTGATACACATCGCGCAGGTCTTTTTCCGACATTTCTGTGACGTATGCGCCGCGCCGCACCTTCATCGTTACCAGGCCTTCCGCTGCCAGGACCTTGAGCGCTTCACGCAGCGGGGTGCGGCTGATGCCAAACTCTTCGGCAATGCGCAGCTCGTCGATCCAGCTGCCAGGTTCCAGCTCGCGGCGGAAAATGCGCTGGCGCAGTCCCTCCGCCACCTCCTGGTAGAGCGCGCGGGGGGTGAGCGTGATGGAAGACATGGGCCGATTGTAAGCTGTATGGAATATTTTGAATGAATAATTATGAATGATGTAAACTGCATCGCGTTTCGGTCCTACGCTTTGCACCACAGCAGCGGCCGCTGCGTCCATTTTTCAAAGAGTTGTTCGCCATGAGTTCTCAACCCAATCAGCCGCCCGAATTTGCCCCTGCGTCCGTGGAGGCCTGGGCCAAAGCGGCAGCCAAGTCTGCGCCCGGGGGCGACGTTTCGGCCCTCAACTGGGTCACGCCTGATGGGATCACGGTCAAGCCGCTGTACACCGCCGAAGACACGGCCAACCTGCCGTATGCCAACACCTTGCCGGGCTTTGAGCCCTACCTGCGCGGCCCGCAGGCCACTATGTACGCGGTGCGGCCTTGGACCATCCGCCAGTACGCTGGGTTTTCCACTGCTGAAGAATCGAACGCCTTCTATCGCAAGGCGCTGGCCGCCGGTGGGCAGGGCGTTTCGGTGGCGTTTGATCTGGCCACGCACCGCGGATACGACAGCGACCACCCGCGCGTGACGGGTGACGTGGGCAAGGCCGGCGTGGCGATTGATTCGGTCGAGGACATGAAGATCCTGTTCGACCAGATTCCGCTCGACAAGGTGAGCGTCTCCATGACCATGAACGGCGCCGTGCTGCCCGTGCTGGCAGGCTACGTGGTGGCGGCGGAAGAGCAGGGCGTCTCGCAAGACCTGCTCTCCGGAACCATTCAGAACGACATTCTGAAAGAGTTCATGGTGCGCAACACCTACATCTACCCGCCCAAGCCCTCGATGCGCATCATTGGCGACATCATTGGCTACACGGCCAGGAACATGCCCAAGTTCAACTCGATCTCGATTTCGGGCTACCACATGCAGGAAGCCGGGGCCAACCAGGCGCTGGAACTCGCCTTCACGCTGGCCGACGGCAAGGAATACGTCAAGACCGCCATTGCCTCGGGCCTGGACGTGGACGCGTTCGCCGGGCGCCTGTCGTTCTTCTGGGCCATTGGCATGAACTTCTACCTGGAAGTCGCCAAGATGCGCGCCGCGCGCCTGCTGTGGTGCCGCATCATGAAGGAAACCGGCGCCAAGAACCCCAAGAGCCTGATGCTGCGCACGCACTGCCAGACCTCGGGCTGGAGCCTGACGGAGCAGGACCCCTACAACAACATCGTGCGCACCACCATCGAGGCCATGGCGGCGGTTTTTGGCGGCACGCAAAGCCTGCACACCAACGCGCTCGACGAAGCCATCGCGCTGCCCACCGAGTTTTCATCGCGCATTGCCCGCAACACGCAGCTCATCATCCAGGAAGAAACGCACATCACCAACGTGGTCGACCCCTGGGCCGGCAGCTACATGATGGAAAAGCTGACCCAGGACATGATGGACGCCGCCTGGATCATCATCGAGGAAGTCGAAGCCATGGGCGGCATGACGCAGGCCGTGGACAGCGGCTGGGCCAAGCTCAAGATCGAGGCTGCGGCGGCACAGAAACAAGCACGCATCGACTCGGGCAAGGACGTCATCGTTGGCGTCAACAAATACAAACTGGCCAAGGAAGACCCGGTCGATATCCTGCAGATCGACAACGTGAAGGTGCGTGACGGCCAGATCGAACGCCTGAAAAATATCAAGGCAAAACGCGATGCAGCGAAGGTCCAGCAAGCGCTGGATGCTCTTACTTCTGCAGCAGAAACGGGCGAGGGCAACCTGTTGGACCTTGCCATCAAGGCCATGCGCCTGCGCGCCACCGTGGGTGAAGTGAGCGACGCACTGGAAACGGTTTACGGGCGCCACCGCGCCGATACGCAAAAGGTGACTGGTGTGTACGCTGCTGCTTACGATTCGGCCGAAGGCTGGGACCAACTCAAGGGCGAAATCAACGCCTTTGCCGAAGAACAAGGCCGCCACCCGCGCGTGATGATTGCCAAACTGGGCCAGGACGGCCACGACCGCGGCGCCAAGGTGGTGGCCACGGCCTTTGCCGACCTGGGTTTCGACGTGGACATCGGCCCGCTGTTCCAGACGCCCGAGGAATGCGCCCGCCAGGCGATTGAGAACGACGTGCACGCCGTGGGCGTGAGCACGCTGGCTGCCGGCCACAAGACCCTGGTGCCTGCCATCATCGCCTCGCTCAAGGAGCAAGGTGCCGACGACATCGTGGTGTTTGTGGGCGGTGTGATTCCGGCGCAGGATTACGATTTTCTGTACGAAGCAGGCGTCAAGGGCATCTATGGCCCCGGCACCCCGATCCCGGCCAGCGCGAAGGACGTGTTGGAGCAGATTCGCAAGGCAGTGGCGTGATCTCTGCGGCGATTCTCGACGGCATCCTGCATGGCAGCGCCGCCCAGCAGCGCCGCGCCATCGCCAAGGCCATCACCTTGCTCGAATCCACCCGCACCGACCACCGCGCCCAAGGCGATGCGCTGCTGACCGCGCTGCTGCCGCACACCGGCAAGAGTTTTCGCCTCGGCATCAGCGGTGTGCCCGGCGTGGGCAAATCCACCTTTATCGAGGCCCTGGGCCTGCATCTGATCCAGCAGGGCCACCGTGTGGCGGTGCTCACCATTGATCCGTCGAGCAGCGTCTCGGGCGGCTCCATCCTGGGCGACAAGACGCGCATGGAGCACCTGTCGGTCAACGAGAACGCCTACATTCGCCCCAGCCCCAGCAGCGGCACGCTGGGCGGAGTCGCGGAGAAAACGCGCGAGTCCATGCTGGTCTGCGAGGCGGCAGGGTACGACGTCGTGATTGTGGAGACGGTGGGCGTGGGCCAGTCGGAGACGGCCGCCGCCAGCATGACGGACATGTTTGTGCTGCTGCAACTGCCCAACGCCGGCGACGATCTGCAGGCCATCAAGAAGGGCGTGATGGAGATTGCCGACCTGGTGGTCATCAACAAGGCCGACCTCGACCCCCATGCCGCCATGCGGGCCGATGCGCAAATCACATCGAGCCTGCGCATCCTCAGCCAGCACGGCAACCCCGACAACGCCTCGCACGACACCACGCGCTGGCACCCCAAGGTGCTGCAGATCAGCGCGCTGCTGGGGCAGGGTATCGATAGCTTCTGGGATGCCGTCACGCAATACCGCCAATTGCAGACCGCCAACGGCCGCCTGGCCACTCGGCGCGAAAAGCAGGCCCTGGCCTGGATGTGGGAGCGCATTGACGCCGGGCTCAAGCAGGCGTTTCGCCGACACCCGCAGGTGCAGCACCTGCTGCCGCGTATGCAGCACGAAGTAGCGGCGGGGCGCATTGCGGCCTCCACTGCAGCAAGAAATTTGCTCTCAGCGCAATCAGGGCAAGCGCTGTCAGCTATTGAATAAATAGCAACTCAAACAACACAGGCTCACTCAAAGGACGACCATGCAAGACATCCTCGATCAACTGGAGAAAAAGCGCGCGCTGGCCCGCCTGGGCGGCGGGCAAAAGCGCATCGATTCGCAGCATGCCAAAGGCAAGCTCACGGCGCGTGAACGCATCGAACTGCTGCTGGACGATGGCACCTTTGAAGAATGGGACATGTTCGTCGAGCACCGCTGCACCGACTTCGGCATGCAGGACAACAAGATTCCGGGCGACGGCGTGGTCACTGGGTACGGCCTGATCAATGGGCGCCTCGCCTTTGTCTTCAGCCAGGATTTCACCGTGTTTGGTGGCGCCTTGTCTGAGACCCATGCCGAGAAAATCTGCAAGGTGATGGACCAGGCCATGAAGGTCGGCGCCCCGGTGATCGGCCTGAACGACTCGGGCGGCGCGCGCATCCAGGAAGGCGTGGCCAGCCTGGGCGGCTACGCCGACGTGTTCCAGCGCAACGTGATGGCCAGTGGCGTGGTACCGCAGATCAGCATGATCATGGGCCCCTGCGCCGGCGGCGCCGTGTATTCGCCTGCCATGACCGACTTCATCTTCATGGTCAAAGACAGCAGCTACATGTTTGTCACCGGCCCCGAGGTGGTCAAGACCGTGACGCACGAGAGCGTGACCGCCGAGGAGTTGGGCGGCGCCATCACCCACACCACCAAGAGCGGCGTGGCCGACATGGCGTTCGAGAACGACGTGGAGGCGCTGATGATGCTGCGGCGCCTGTACAACTACCTGCCGCTGAACAACCGCGAAAAAGCCCCCGTCCGCCCCAGCAACGACCCGGCAGACCGCGCCGACCTGTCGCTCGACACCCTGGTGCCGGCCAACGCCAACCAGCCGTACGACATGAAGGAGCTGATTGTCAAGACGGTGGACGACGGCGACTTCTTCGAACTGCAGCCCGACTACGCCAAGAACATCGTCATTGGCCTGGCCCGCATGGAAGGCCAGACCGTCGGCATCGTCGCCAACCAGCCGCTGGTGCTGGCCGGGTGCCTGGACATCAAGAGCAGCATCAAGGCGGCGCGCTTTGTCCGTTTCTGCGATGCCTTCAACATCCCCGTCGTCACCTTCGTGGACGTGCCCGGGTTCATGCCCGGCACCAGCCAGGAGTACGGCGGCATCATCAAACACGGCGCCAAGCTGCTGTTTGCCTACGCCGAATGCACGGTGCCCAAGATCACCGTCATCACGCGCAAAGCCTACGGCGGCGCGTACGACGTGATGAGCTCCAAGCACCTGCGCGGCGACGTGAACCTGGCCTGGCCCAACGCTGAAATTGCCGTGATGGGTGCCAAGGGCGCGGTGGAAATCATCTTCCGCGAGGACAAGAACGACCCCGTCAAGCTCGCCGCGCGCGAGGCGGAATACAAGGAGCGCTTTGCCAACCCCTTCGTGGCCGGCGCCCGCGGCTTTATCGACGACGTGATCCTGCCGCACGAGACGAGGAAGCGCATCTGCCGTTCGCTGGTGATGTTGCGCGACAAGAAACTCGAAAATCCGTGGCGCAAACACGGAAACATTCCCCTCTGAGTGGCCAAGGAGCATAAGAACATGTTTACAAAAATCCTAATCGCCAACCGCGGTGAGATCGCATGCCGAGTCATTGCCACCGCCAAAAAGATGGGCATTGCCACCGTCGCCGTCTATTCCGACGCCGACAAGGAAGCGCGCCACGTCAAGCTGGCCGATGAAGCCGTGCGTCTGGGCCCGGCGCCTTCGCGTGAGTCGTACCTGCTGGCCGAAAAAATCATCGAAGCCTGCAAGCAGACCGGCGCGCAGGCCGTGCACCCGGGCTACGGGTTCCTGTCCGAGAACGAAGCCTTTGCCCGGCGCTGCGAGGAAGAGGGCATCGCCTTTATTGGTCCCAAGGCGCATTCGATTGCCGCCATGGGTGACAAGATTGCCTCCAAGAAGCTGGCTCTGGAAGCCAAGGTCAACACCATCCCCGGCTACAACGACGCCATTGCAGGCGCCGAACAAGCCGTGGAGATTGCCAAAGGCATTGGCTACCCGGTGATGATCAAGGCCAGCGCCGGCGGCGGGGGCAAGGGCCTGCGTGTGGCCTACAACGACAAGGAAGCGTTTGAAGGCTTCACCGCCTGCCAGAACGAAGCGCGCAACAGCTTTGGCGACGACCGCATCTTCATCGAGAAGTTCGTGCAGGAGCCGCGCCACATTGAAATTCAGGTGGTGGGCGACAGCCAGGGCAATGTGATTTACCTGAACGAGCGCGAGTGCTCCATTCAGCGCCGCCACCAGAAGGTGATTGAAGAGGCGCCCAGCTCCTTCATCAGCGAGGCCACGCGCAAGGCCATGGGCGAGCAGGCCGTGCAGTTGGCCAAGGCGGTGAAGTACCAAAGCGCAGGCACGGTGGAGTTTGTCGTCGGCAAGGACCAGGACTTCTACTTCCTGGAGATGAACACCCGCCTGCAGGTCGAGCACCCGGTGACCGAATGCATCACGGGCCTCGATCTGGTGGAGCTGATGATCCGCGTCGCTGCGGGCGAGCCGCTGCCGCTCACGCAAGCCGACGTCAAACGCGACGGCTGGGCCTTGGAATGCCGCATCAACGCCGAAGACCCGTTCCGCAGCTTTTTGCCCTCCACCGGCCGGCTGGTGCGCTTCCAGCCGCCCGAGGAATCCATGTTCCAGGCCGAGCCGGAGAAGAAGTATGGCGTGCGCGTGGACACCGGCGTGTACGAGGGCGGCGAAATCCCGATGTACTACGACTCGATGATCGCCAAGCTCATCGTCCACGGCACGGACCGCAACGATGCCATCCACAAGATGCGCGCGGCGCTCAACGGCTTTGTCATCCGCGGCATCAGCAGCAACATTCCCTTCCAGTCCGCGTTGCTGGCGCACCCCAGGTTTGTCTCGGGCGACTTCAATACCGGCTTCATCGCCGAGAACTACGCGCATGGTTTCGTCGCCGAAGATGTGCCGCACCAAGACCCGCTGTTCCTCGTGGCCCTGGCCGCCTTCATGCACCGGCGCTACCGTGCGCGGGCTTCGGGTATCAGCGGCCAGTTGGCCGGGCACGAAGTCAAGGTGGGTGAAGCCTTTGTGGTCGTGGTGCTGGGCGCCGAGGGCCAGCACCAGCAATATCCCGTGGAAGTGACCGATTTTGAAGACAAATCGGGCTCCAGCGCAGTACAGGTGGGCGCTAACAGCTACAAAATCGAGAGTACCGCCACGCTGGGCCAAATCCGCGTGCAAGGCAGTTGCAACGGCCAGGGCTTCACCGCCCAGGTGGAACGCGGTGCCGGCAAGAACCCCCTGGCGCTGCGGGTTGCGCACAACGGTACGCAGATTGAAGCCTTGGTGCTCTCGCCGCTGGGCGCGCGCCTGCATGCGCTGATGCCTTACAAGGCGCCGCCGGACCTCTCCAAGTTCCTGCTCTCACCCATGCCCGGCCTGCTGGTGGATGTGGTGGTGCAGGAGGGCCAGAAGGTACAAGCGGGCGAAAAGCTCGCCGTGATCGAAGCCATGAAGATGGAGAACGTGCTGCTGGCCGCGCAAGATGGCGTGGTGGGCAAACTGGTGGCGGGCAAGGGCGAATCGCTCAGTGTGGACCAGGTCATCCTGGAATTTGTATGAAGCCAATGCACGTCGCACTACGCCCGTTCAAAGTTCTGGGCATCCAGCAAATCGCCATTGGCGGCACCGACAAGACGCGTCTGCAAACGCTCTGGATCGACATGCTGGGCCTGGAGATGACCGCCACCTTCAAAAGCGAGCGCGAGAACGTGGACGAGGACATTTGCACCATGGGCCGGGGCGCCACGCGTGTCGAAGTCGATTTGATGCAGCCGCTGGACCCCGACAAAAAACCCGCCGTCCACACCACGCCGCTCAACCACGTGGGCCTGTGGATCGACGACCTGCCCAAGGCCGTGGACTGGCTTACGGCGCAGGGCGTGCGTTTTGCACCCGGGGGTGTACGAAAGGGCGCGGCGGGTTACGACATCTGCTTTTTGCACCCCAAGTCGAACGACGAATTCCCGATCGCCGGGGAGGGCGTGCTGATTGAGCTGGTGCAGGCGCCAGCGGACGTGATCGCCGCCCTGGGCTGACTGGATTGAAAGCGGCCAGCCTTTCGAGAATCCTGAAAATACTATCAAAAAAATAGCTGCCAACGCTTACTGGGTAAGCGCTAGCAGCTATTTTTATCTAAACTTTTCAGCTTTTCTTCATTGGGCAGGTCTTGATGCCCAGCAGCGAATACGCCGGGCAGAAGCCAAACAGCCCCGTGGCCACGGGCACCACGCCGATCCAGCCCCACAGCCCCACCGTACCGGTGGCGGCCAGGGCGATCAGCACCAGGCCCACCACCACGCGCAGCACGCGATCCCAGCTTCCTACATTGAGCGACATTTCGTTTTCCTTTCGTTGACAGGGCCCCCGAGATGGGGGTTCATTCACTTCAGGCGCACGCCTTCGGCGTCGATCACCTGCAACTCGATTGCAATGCCCAGGCCCACGCTTTGCGTCACGGTGCAGTAGGCTTCAAATTGGTCCAGCACCCGGTCCAGGTGCTGCAGCGACGCCGCGGCAACGCCCAGCCGCAATACGGCGGTCATCTTCAATACGCGCAGGCGGTTCTGGTCGTTGCGGCCGACTTCGGCCGTCACCGTGCACCCAATCGGCTCGGGTGCCTGCTTGAACTTGCGCAGGGCAAACAACAAGGAGTCCGACAGGCAGTTGCCCACCGCAGCGGCCAGCAACTGAACGGGCGATGGCCCTTGTCCGCTGCCCAGAGGCGCCGGCTCGTCCGCAGCCAGCACCGGGATGTCGCCACCAAAATCCACATCGAATTGGTAGTCTTTCTGCTGCCGCAGGGTGATCTGAACCGTGTTTTCACTCATGCCCAATCCTTTTTCGTTGGAATGTTCGAGACATCAGAGACGGCGGATGCTTCGCCCCGTCTGCAGTGCCACGGCGCCCACTGAGCCGCCATTGACCGCCTGGGTATAGCCCATTTGCCGCAGCCATTGCAAGGCCATCCCGGACCGTGTACCCGACAGACAGTACAGCACCAGGCGCGCGTCCTTGTCCGGCAAGACAGCGGACGCGTCGTGCACCAGGCGCTCAAGCGACAGGTGCAGCGCACCATCCACATGCCCGGAATCAAACTCAGGACGCGAGCGCACGTCCACCAAAAGCGGCTCGGGGTGGGCGGGTGTGTGCGATGCAGGCATGGCGCAGACGCTCACTCAGCAGCCGGGCTGTGCGCCCAGCTTGCGCAAAATGGTCTCCAGCATGCACCAGTGCGTAAGCGCACTTTGCAGCAGATTGGCGCCCACAAACGCCGTAAACGCCAGGAACCATTGGCTGACAAACACCGGGCTGCCGGGGATGCCGAGCGCCAGAGAGAGAAGAATGAAAGTGCCCGCAAGGAGGCGAACGAGTTGCCAGGATTTCATGAGGGGCTCCAAAATTTTGTTACGAAACTGATTATTTAGCCAAACAACTAAATAGTCAATTGCCGTATTATGGCAGCATCCGAGGCCGAGTGACTTGTCTGGCCGCCGGCCCTTGATCCAAGCCAAGCCATGCCATGAAAAACCTGCCGCCCGAAGCCCTCCAGCAAGTTGCGTCGTACTTCCAGACGCTGGCCGAGCCCACGCGCTTGCGCATCCTGAACCTGCTGCGGGAGGGTGAGCACAACGTGGGCGAGCTGGCCCAGCTGTGCGGCTACACGGCAGCCAACGTTTCGCGCCACCTCAGCCTGATGACGCAGCAGGGCTTTGTGACGCGCGAGAGCCGGGGCACCAGCGTGTACTACCGCATCGCCGATCCCTCGGTGTATGCCCTGTGCGATCTGGTCTGCGACAGCATTGCGCGCCAGTACGAACGGGCGCTGAAGAACCAGCAAGCGATCTTCACGCGCGGCGACGGCGCAGCGTAAAAGCGGGAGGATGGGCGAAGCGGGCGGAGCCGCCGCGCGATCTCCCTGCATAGCGGGTGCTGCTGGCGGCAGAAATTCTGCACCGCCTGGTGGGGCAACTCAGATAGGAAGCCTTGAATAGATCGAGGTACTGGGTTTTTGATAGTTAACATAATATACATCGTATCTACTTAAGGATACGTCCGAATAGAAAGGTCTCGGGCTATTGTCTCGATCGCAGAGTTCGAGGTCCGATACTCAAGGCTGCGTCCACCCGCAGTGATCACGGCCGAACTGAACTGCGCTGCAGCGTCGTGCAGGAGCATGAACAGCAGCAGCGGCAACAGGAAGGCGGGCTTCACTTGGGGTTTGTTGAGGCGTCCGGTTGAGCGACTGGCACTTGGGTCTGGCGGACTATATCGACCGATATCTCCACCGCTGCAGTTGTTCCTCGGTTCTCCAGCCAGTGCGTGGTGTTCCGGTCCTCGGGCCAGCCGACTCCCGGCCCATAGTCTGTAGCGACGCCATTCCGATGGTCGGTAATGGTTCCTTCCAGGATGTAAACGATGCCTGGCCTGTCCTTGTGGTCGTGAACCGGGCCGAAGACGCCGCCAGGCGCAATGTTCACCATTCGCATTCGAAGTTGGCGCCCAGCCATTCCCTCGATTTCAGGGCCAAGGTCCACCGACGCAAGTAAGCTTACCGTTACACCTTTCGTTTCAGGTGCCTGCTGCTCGTTGCTCATGGTGCTCTCCATCTGTAATTCCATGGTCTAACGAATTCAGCGGCCGCTGCAGGCGACCGGCTGGAATGACTGTGCATGCACATTCTTCACCACTTCTGCGCGCCCTGCTTTGGCCGAGCTTGCACAGGCATGAAAGCATCGACCGGCAGGCTATGTGCCTACCGAAACCCGACCTGGCCGCGGTTCCTGCTTGCTACCATGCGGCCATGACGTCCATACCCACCGAAAACCACCCCGTTTCCTTCGGCCACGCTGGCCGTGTCTGCCTCATTACAGGCGCCGCACAAGGCATAGGCGCGGCCTGCGTTCGGCGCTTTGCCGCCGAGGGCGCACATGTCGTGCTCGCGGATGTGGACGATGCGCGCGGCGCGGCACTGGCGGCCGAGCTTTCGGGTCTGTATGTGCACTGCGACGTGGGCGACAAGGCGCAGGTGGACCAACTGGTGCGGCAGGCGCTTGACTGGCAGGGCCGCATCGATGTGTTGGTCAACAACGCCGGCATTTTCCGCGCGGCCGATTTTCTTGACGTCACTGAAGAAGATTTCGATGCCGTGCTGCGCGTCAACGTCAAAGGCTCGTTCCTGGTGGGCCAGGCCGTGGCCCGCACCATGGCGCAGGCGGGCCGCGGCTCAGTCGTCAACATGAGTTCGGTCAACGGCACGCTCGCCATCCCCAACATCGCCAGTTACAACGTCAGCAAGGGCGGCATCAACCAGCTCACGCGCGTGATGGCGCTGGCGCTGGCACCGCACAACATTCGGGTGAATGCGGTGGCGCCCGGCACCATTGCCACCGAACTGGCGGCCAAGGCGGTACTCACCAGCGATGAGGCGAAGAAGAAAATTCTGAGCCGCACGCCCATGGGCCGGCTGGGCGAGCCGTCCGAGATTGCGGATGTGGTGGCGTGGCTTGCCAGCGACGCGGCCAGCTATGTGACGGGCGAGATCGTCACCGTCGACGGGGGGCGCATGACGCTCAACTACACCGTGCCCGTCTGACGGGACAAACGCCCTGCCGTTCATTCGCCTAATGCTTCTGTTTTGATAGCTTATCGCGCAATAGCAGCAAGCGCTAGAGGCTATTTTTATCATATTTTCAGGCCACAGAGCCCGCTCGCGCAGTCTTCGCCCGATCCAACCGCGCTTCGCGGATCGGCAGGTTGACCAGCGCAGCGCCCACGGCCAGCACGATGTCGATGTACCAGACCCAGTCGTAGCTGCCCGTCGCCTGAAACACGCTGCCGCCCAGGTAGGCACCCAGGAAACCGCCCACCTGGTGCGCGAGCATCACGATGCCAAACAGCATGGCCATGTTGGCGGTGCCGAACATTTTGGCCACCAGGCCCACCGTGGGCGGCACGGTGGAGAGAAATGTCACGCCCATCACGCCGGCAAAGACCAGCACCACCCCGGTGGTCTTTGGTGCGAACAGAAACACCAGCACCGCGATGGCGCGCGTCGCGTACAGCAGCGACAGCAGGGATTTCATGCGCCAGCGCCCCACGGCCCAGCCCATGGCCAGGCTGCCGACGACGTTGAACAGGCCGATCAGGCCGAGCGCCCACCCCCCCACCTCGGGCGCGAGACCGCAGGCGGCAATCACACCCGGCAGGTGCGTGGCGAGGAACGCGACATGGAATCCGCACACCAGAAAGCCTGCGGCCAGGTAGCGGTAGCTGGGCGTAGCCAGCGCCTGCCCGATGGCCTCGCGGGCGCCGAGCGGTCGCTGGCCCGACTCGATAGCGGCCTGCGCTGCCAGCACCTTGGAATTGCCTTTGAGCACCCAAGCGGCCGGCAGCGCGAGCAGCACCAGCACGCCCAGCCACTGCATCGCACTGGCCCAGCCCACGGCGGCGGTGAGGCCGATGGCCATCGGCGCCATGGCGAACTGCCCGAACGAGCCGCCTGCGTTGACGATGCCCGTGGCCAGCCCGCGTTTTTCGGGCGGTACGAGCCGGCTGGCGGCCGCCATCAGCACCGATGGGCCGGCCATGCCGGCGCCACCTGCAGCCAGCACGCCAATGGCCAGGATCAGGCCGACGGTGCTGGTCATCAGAGGCGTAAGCACCGTCCCCACCGCCACCAGCGCCACACCGAGCAGAATCACCCGCCCGGTGCCGATGCGGTCCGCCACGGCGCCGGCAAACGGCTGCGTCAGCCCCCACCAGAGCTGGCCCAGCGCAAAAGCCAGGCTGATACGGCCCACGCCCAGGCCCGTGGAGGTGTTGAGCGCCGACAGAAACAGCCCCATGGTCTGGCGCACGCCCATGGTGAGCGCAAAAGCGCCCGCCGCCGCCAGCAGCACCAGCCAAGGTGCAAAAGGGCGCACCGCCCTCCCCGCGCGTTCAGTTTTCGCCATGCGCCTGCTCCGTTGTCGGCGCCAGCAGCGCCAAAGATTCATCGATCAGCGTGTGCAGGGCGGCGACGCGCTCCACGCCCAGGGTGTCGTTCAAGGCCAGTTGCGCCGCCTTCCAGCTGCGCTGGGCTTGGGCTCGCTTGTCCCGCCCGGCCTGTGTGATGTGCACCAGGCGGCTGCGCGCATCAGCACCCGATTCCAGGGTGACCCAGCCCGCATCCACCAAGGGGCGCAGGTTGCGGGTCAGCGTGGACGGCTCCATGGTCATGGCTGCCGCCAGCTCCCCGGGGCGAATCGGCCCGAGCTTGAGCACATGCGAGAGCAGCGTGTACTGCGTGGTTTTCAGGCCGCACTGCGCCATCTGCGCGTCGTAGTGCTGCGTTACGCGGCGCATGAGCTGGCGCAGCCGGAAATTGGTGCAGCCCTGCGGCATCGCCGGTGGCAGGGAGGGATCGGTTGCGATGGTTGGGCTTGGCATCATACAATTGTAGCTGCAATCATTGCATATACAATCACATTTCTGCAAGCCGCACATCCCGCCCAAACTCTGAACGGATCGTCCATGTCCCAACACAACCATCTCGAACACTGGCTCGCGCAGGAGCGCGAGATCCTGGCCCTCCTCGATGCAGGCCCAGGCCCCGGCGTTGCCACCCGCGCACAGATCGCCGGCCTCAGCGGCTTGCAGCAAATGCAGGCCATGCTGCGTGGCGAGCTGCCCTACGCTGCCATCGCCAAAACACTGGACTTTTTGATCGTCGAGGTGGAGGAGGGTCGCGCCATATTTCAGGGAACGCCCGGTGCGGCCCACCTCAACCCCATGGGTTCGGTGCACGGCGGCTGGTTTGCCACCCTGCTCGACTCGGCCCTGGGCTGCGCCGTACACACCTGCATGCTGCCGGGGCGGGGCTACACCACCGCCGAGCTGGGCATCAACATGGTGAAGGCGCTTACGCCCAGGGTGCAGCGCGTGCGCGCCGAAGGGCGCGTGATCCACTGCGGGCGCCAGCTGGCCACGGCCGAGGCGCGCCTGGTGGGGCCGGACGGCACGCTGTACGCGCACGCCACCACCACCTGCCTGGTATTCGATCTGCCGTCACAATGATGCGCATGCGATTTCTTCACACCATGCTGCGCGTCGGCAACCTTGAACGCTCCATCGAGTTCTACACCAACGTCATCGGCATGCAACTGCTGCGCCGGTCCGAGAACCCGGATTACAAATATTCGCTCGCCTTCCTCGGTTTTGACGGCGGCAACCCCGGCCAGGCCGAAATCGAGCTGACCTGGAACTGGGACACCGACCACTACGAGCTCGGCACAGCCTACGGCCACATCGCCCTGGGCGTGCCCGACGCCGCCGCCGCGTGCGAGACCATCCGCGCCGCTGGCGGAAAAATCACGCGCGAAGCCGGCCCGGTAAAGGGCGGGCGCACGGTGATTGCCTTTGTCGAAGACCCCGATGGCTACAAGATCGAGCTGATCGAACGGCCCGCCGAGGCGGCCGGTGGCGGGTTGCGCTGAATCGGTGCGAAACGCGTTTGCAATCATATTGATAGCTGCTCTAGCAATGCCCATAAGCGCTATAGCCTGTTTTTAATGCTATTTCTAGCTAAAAATTGGTGGCTTGTACGATGCCTTGCCCTTTGCCTGCCGGGGCCGGATTGATGCGCGAGCCCCCTTCCCTGCTGGAGCGCACGGTGCAAGAGTGGCGCGGCCGGGGTGACCTGTGGGTCTTTGGCTATGCCTCGCTCATCTGGCGCCCCGAATTCGACTACCTGGAGCGGCGCGAGGCGCGCGTGCATGGCTGGCACCGCGCGCTCAAGATGTGGAGCCGCATCAACCGCGGCACGCACGAATGCCCTGGCCTGGTCTTTTGCATGCTGGCGGGCGGCAGCTGCCGCGGCATGGCCTACCGCATCGACCAGGCGCAGGGCGAGCAGGCGCTGGCCAGGCTGTGGGAGCGGGAAATGCCGATTCCGGTCTACGAACCGCGCTGGCTGCTCTGCCACACCCCCGACGGGCCGGTGCGTGCGCTGGCCTTTACGCTGGCGCGCAGCAGCCCCAGCCACACCGGCGAATTGCACCCGGACGAATACCGCCGCATATTTCGCCAGGCGCGTGGGCGCTACGGCAGCACGCAAGACTATGCCCAGGCCACGCAGGATGGCCTGCGCGCCGTAGGCATCCGCGACCGCCGGCTGGAGCGCCTGATTCGCACGGCCGGGGGCGAAGCGCCTTCCGACGGGTCTGCGTAATCGGCGCCCGGCAACGCGGCCCGCACCTCGATTGCGTTCCTGGCCAGGCGTTTGCACATCGCTCGCCATTGGCGTACCGTGATTCTTTTTGCAGCACAGCGACCACACAGATTGCAGCTGCGCAGCTTTCCCGAGCTGCAATGGGACGCGGCCTGGGAAGGGGTGCAGGCCCGGCCCAGCTGAACGCATCGGCCAGTTTGTGCGGCGCTGGCTGACATCGCAAAGGACCAGGGACGAGCACCATCGGAAGCCGCATCTTTGAATCGCCAGAACCAAACCAGGAGATTTCCATGCAACGCTTTGCCCTCGCCGCCGCTGCTGCGGCCACCCTCGCCCTTGCCGGCTGTGCCGGCGTCATGCCCGGCCACGGCGCCATGCACGGGCCCAGTGCGACAGCGCAGCTCGAGGCGACGCGCGGCAACCATGTCACCGGGACAGTGCATTTCATTCAGATGGGCGAGCAAATGCAGATACGCGGCGACATCCTGGGCCTGGCACCCCATTCCGAGCACGGCTTTCATGTGCACGAAAAGGGCGACTGCTCCAGTGGCGACGGCAACAGTGCCGGCGGCCACTTCAATCCACACAAAACTCCCCACGGCATGGCCATGGGCGCCGAGCACCACACGGGCGACTTGCCCAGCATTCGCGCCAACGCCCAGGGCGTGGCGCATATCGACGTCAAAATCGGCGGCGTGCGTGTGGGCAGCGGCATGGACGACATTGTCGGCCGCGGCCTGATCGTGCACCGCGACCCGGACGACTTCACGACCCAGCCCACCGGCAACGCCGGCCCGCGCCTGGCCTGCGCCGTGATCCAGCACGACTGAGCTACCCCACTTCGCGGCGCGCCCGCAGCAAGGCATCGGCGCGCTGCAAGTCGGCCAGCGTGTCGATGTCGGTCACCACGCCGCAGTCTTCCACTGGCAGGCTGAGCAAGGTTCCACGCTGCGCTGCGGCGCGCAGGAGGGCGCTGGCGCCCTGTTCCCCCGTCAACGCTGCCAGCGCCGAGCCCAAGGCCGCAGCAAAACCCACCGGGTGACCGCGCTGGCCGCCAAACACCGGGGCCACCACCTCGGCGCCGCCCGCCAATGCGGCAGCAATCGCGCTCAGCGTGTCCGGCTGCACCATGGGCAAATCGCCTGGCAGCACCAGCCAGCCCCCCGCTGCCGGCGTGGCACGCACCGCCGCAGCAATCGAGTCGCCCATGCCGGGGTGGCCAGCGTCTTCCAAGTGCCAGGGCAGACCACTGGCACGCACGGCAGCCAGCGTGTGCTCGAGTACGCTGCGGCCCTCCAGCAGCGCCGCCAGCTTGTGCACTTGCCCGCCTGAGGCGCGGAATCGATCACCCCGGCCCGAGGCCAGCACCAGCACGCAGGGCAGAAGCGGATCAGACGGGGGTGGAGACATGGCAAAGACTCTATCGCAATGCGTTCCCATTCCAAGGGATGGGACACAGGCGCGGCACAATCCTGCCATGAACCCGCCCTCCACTCCCCTGTCAGCCCACCTCGCCGACCTGCGCAAAAGCTACGAGCGCGCCGAGCTGAACGAAGACGCCTCGCACGCCGACCCTTTGCAGCAGTTCAACCAGTGGCTGAGCGAAGCCATCAGCGCCCAATTGCCCGAGCCCAACGCCATGACGCTGGCCACCGTGGGCAGCGACCTGCGCCCGAGCACGCGCATCGTGCTCATCAAGGGCTGCGACGCGCAGGGCGTCGTCTGGTTCACCAACTACGAGAGCCGCAAGGGCAAGCAACTGGCTGGCAACCCCTGCGCCGCCCTGCAGTTCCACTGGGTGGAGCTCGAGCGGGTGGTGCGTATTGAAGGCGTCGTGGAAAAGGTCAGCGACGCCGAGAGCGACGCCTATTACAAAACCCGCCCGCTCGACTCGCGCATCGGCGCCTGGGCCAGCCCGCAAAGCGAGGTCATCTCGGGCCGGGGCGTGCTGGTGGCCAACGCCGCCAAATTCGGCGCGCAGTTCCTGCTCAACCCACCGCGCCCACCGCATTGGGGGGGCTACCGCCTCAAAGCCGACCGCTGGGAGTTCTGGCAAGGGCGCAAGAGCCGGCTGCACGACCGGCTGCGCTACCGCCTGGACGACACCGGATGGGTCCGCGAACGCCTGGCGCCGTAAGAGCCTGTTCAACTGAGACAACAAGGAGACGACGCCATGCAAGCAGCCCCCAACGGACTCAAAGGCAAAACCCTTTTCATCACCGGCGCCTCGCGCGGCATTGGCCTGGCGATTGCCAAGCGCGCCGCAGCCGACGGCGCCAACGTCGTGATCGTGGCCAAGACCACCGAGGCCAACCCCAAGCTGCCGGGCACCATCTACAGCGCCGCAGCCGAAAGCGAGGCCGCCGGTGGGCGCGCCCTACCGCTGGCGGTGGATATCCGCGACGAGGCGGCGGTGCTTGAGGCGGTCGCCAAGGCGGTGGAGACCTTTGGCGGCATCGACATCCTGGTCAACAACGCCAGCGCCATCAGCCTGACCAACACCGAAGCCACGTCCATGAAGCGCTTCGATCTGATGCACGGCGTCAACGCCCGTGGCACCTACCTGTGCACCATGGCCTGCCTGCCCGAGCTGAAAAAATCGGCCGAGGCTGGGCGCAACCCGCAGGTGCTGACCATGTCGCCGCCGCTCACCATGCAAACGCACTGGTTCCAACCGCACACGGCCTACACCATGGCCAAGTACGGCATGAGCATGTGCACGCTGGGCCACGCTGGCGAGTTCAAGCGCCACCGCATCGCCGTCAACAGCCTGTGGCCGCGCACCGCCATTGCAACGGCCGCCATGCAGATGATTCCCGGAATGGATGTGGCGCTGTGCCGCACGCCCGAAATCATGGCCGACGCCGCCTACTGCGTGCTCACCGACACCTCGGGCGCTACCGGCAATTTCTACATCGACGACGCGGTGTTGGCCGCCCATGGCGTGACCGACTTCGACCGCTACGCCGTCACGCCGGGCAACCGCAACTTCCTGCCGGACCTGTTTCTGGATTGACGCTGGTGTCGTGAATTGCAAGTTCGCTTCAGAAACCTGCCGAGAATCGCCGCCATACTGCGTTGCAAATCCTCGCGATAGCTACAGCTATCGCTGTGGTTTGCGCCTTGCCTGACGACCATTTCGACCGCTTTTCTTCTTCATCCAACTTCCAACTCACGACACTAGGCGGTCACAAGCCGCGTGACCAGGAACATCACCACCGGCAGCGTGACCAGCGCCATCGCCGTGGAGACGGCAATGCTCGCCGTCACCTCGGCTTCGGCCACGTTGTAGCGCTGGGCAAACAGGAACACGTTGGCGCCAATCGGCAGCGACGCGGTGACCACCAGCACTGCCAGCGCCGGCCCGCCAAAGCCCAGCGCCATTCCCAGACTCCCCAGGACCAGCGGAAAAACCAGGGATTTGATCAAGGCCACGCGCAGCGCGGGCCTGAAGTTCGACCCTACCTTTGAGAAGGCCAGTGTGACCCCTACCAGCAGCAACGCCAGCGGCCCCAGCGCCTGACCGAGCAGTTGCAGGGGCTTGTCGACCACGGTGGGTAGCGCGAGGCCTGTTTGCGCAAACAGCAGGCCGATGATGATGGGCAAGGGCACGGGGTGGAGGATGCCGTTTTTCACCGCCTGCAGTACGGTGCGCAGCATGTGCGGCTTGGGCTGACCGGGCGTGTGGGCGCGCTCGCGTGCGGCGGCCATCTCAAAAACCACCGTGGCCCCCGTCAGCAGCACCAGGGCGTGCACCGAGATCAGGGTGAACAGCGTCACCAGCCCGGCCTCGCCAAAGGCCAGGCCGATGAGCGGCACGCCGATCATGATGGTGTTGCCGAAGGTATAGGCCAGAGCCCGCGCCGCTGCCAGCGTCGCAAAGCCCTGCAGCGCCAGCGTGGCAGCAAAAACCAGTGCGGCGGCCACGAAGTAAATCCCCACCGGGCCAAAGTCGAGTGTTTCGATGTGCACCGTGCTCATGGTGCGAAACAGCAGGGCCGGCGTCAGCACCATGAAGACGAGGTTGGAGAGGTCTTTGACCGAGGCGGCGCGGATCCACTCCAGGCGCGCGGCCAGAAAGCCGATGGCAATGAACAGGCCGACCGGGACCAGAGAAGTAAAAACGGGAGAGTTCAAGACGCGACTATATTTTTGATAGCTGGGTGAGCTTATGCCTAAAGCGCTGGAGCCCCATTTTCATCAAAAATGCGAAACCGGAAGCGTCGCACGGCTCCCACTGCGCGCACCCGCGTTCTTGAGGGACTTGGAGCCGCAAAGACAGGGCTCCTGTGCATTGCGCCCAGCCAAAACCGTCGCTTCAAGCCTCCACCGGCGCCACTTCAATGCGGTTCCGGCCATTTTTCTTGGCCGCATACAGTTGCCGGTCCACCGCCTCCATGAAGTCGGAAGGCGACATGCGCGCGCCTGGAACGACCGTCCCGACACCGATGCTGACGGTAAGGCGTTGCTCATGCGGCGACTGCGCGTGGGTGATGGCCTGCTTCTTGATGAGCCGCTCGCAGCGCTGGGCGACTTTCAGCGCCACGGTGGCATCGGCTTGCGGCAGCAACACCACAAATTCTTCACCGCCGAAACGCGCCACCAGGTCGCGTGGGCCATCGAGCGCCAGACTCAGGGTTTGCGCGATATCGGTCAGGCAGCGGTCGCCCTTGATATGACCGTAGAGATCGTTGTATTGCTTGAAAAAGTCGATATCAAACATCAGGACAGACAGCGGCTGGCCGCTGCTGCGTGCGCTCTCCCATTCCAACTCAAGGCTCACATTGAATCGGCGCCGGTTGGCGATGTTCGTCAACCCGTCCTTGAACGACAGCGCCTCCAGCTCCTTTTGCAGTGCGAGCAGTTTTTCTTCGGTCTTTTTCCGCTCGCTGATGTCGAACATGAAGCCCACCAGCGCTTGCGGCCCACCCTCTGCGTTGCGCACCACATGCACGACATCGCGTATCCAGACATGGCCGTTGTCTTTGGTGAGCGCCCGGTAGTCGGCCTCGTGGTCAACTCCGGCCTGGGACTGCGCCACACAGAAATTCACCACGTTTTCGCGGTCCTCCGGGTGCATTCGCGCCGCCCAGTCTTCCACGCTCATCCAGCTCTCAGGCTGCCAACCCAGCAGCTCTTCAATTTGCGGGCCGATGTAGGTAAACCGCTTGCTGGCCCAATCAATCTTCCACGGAATGGCCTTGGTCGATTCCAGAAGGGTGCGGTACACCGCGTTGTCGCTGTTGAGGTCACTCACATCGGCCATGTTCAATGTCTCCCGTTTCCATATGCGACAAATATTCGTGCAATGCCTGCTTACCCGATGGCGACTGGTTGGCCATGCCCCGTGTCGATGGCGTTCCAGTACCAATAGAAAAATCCGTGGTCCTTTTGCAGCAGCGTATGCGTAACGATGCTGCTCTGCCGAATGTCGCCCCAACAGGCGCGCGCCGAATTGCGGTTGTTGTGCAGGTCGATGCACTCCGGGCTGGTGCTGGCCGGTTTGGGCGGGATATACAGCGCACTGCCACGCGGCACCCAGAGATCGGCCAGCCGGATCTTGCCCAGCCCAGGCCAGTAGCGGCCGACCGAAATCACCAGCGGCTGCGTGGGGTCGGTGGATGCGAACACGTGGGGAAAGTCGTGGTGCTCCAGGTCGGTGCACACCACGCTGAGCAAGGTATTGCCCGTTCCCTGGTAGGGCGACCAATGCCCGGCGAAGACCCCGTATTCGTATTCGATCTGCTGCAGCACGGCGACCGGACTGCTCATGCGGACGACCTGGCCCGGCTCCACCAGGGTGATACCGAAGGCCGCCGCGACATCCCGCGTGGCCCACAGCGGCGCGAAATCCACCTTCCTGGCCGCAAACCCCAGTTGCGTTTCAATGCCATACGGCGGCGTGGGCTTGACCCCCATCACTTCGGCCACCAGGTACTCGTTGCCCATGGCCATCGCCGGGTGGGTGCCCGCAGGTTCGATTGGCGCGACCTCAGCGGGTGGCTGGCTCAGATAGGTGGGTGCGCCGCCGTCATTGAAGAAAAACGGCGTTTGGGCGGTATCGACGGCCGTTTCAAAAATTTCTTTGATGAACAGCGGCGCAGCAAGCTGGGTTTCGGGCACGGGTTTTTGACTCCTGCATGTTTTGGTTCGGTCACGCTGTCAATCCGGCCCCAAGCAGGCCACAAAAGATGTTACCAGGGGTTTCAATTCGGCGTATGACCGTGCTTGAGACCGGACCGCAAGCCCCGCATCCAGAAACAGCGCACTCGGTGACTCGGAACGTGAAGGGCCAGCCGCCGCCTTCATGCTGAGAAGAAGAGGTTCTGCCGTGCGTCAGGGATTGGCGCAGGAGTCGTCCAGCCCCGCCATCCCCGCCACTTTCTGCAAGCGCGAGCGCTTGTCCATGCAGGCTTGGCGCTGGGTCTCGGCTGCCTTTTGCTGGGCCAGACGCGCGGCTCTGGCGCGTTCGGCCTGCCAATGCGCCACCCGCTCGCGGATCTGCGGTATGGCGGCCAGCGCTGCCTTTTCTCCTTCGACGATGGCGATGGCGCGCTGGCTGAAGTCGGCCGAGCCCAGGTCGAGCACCTTGGGTCGGATGATCACGTCGGCCCGCGCCAGCTCGGCCTGACCGAGCTTCTGGCCCATGATGGCAATCGACTGGTTCAGCGTGCCCAGCATGTCGCCCGGCGCCTTGCCTCGGGCCTTGCTGGAAATGTCCACGGCAATCACCACATCGGCGCCCAATTGGCGCGCTGCATCCACCGGAACCGGGCTGACCACGCCGCCGTCCACGAAATGGAATTTGCCAATGCTGACCGGCTGGAACACGCCAGGTACGCTGCTCGACGCGCGCACCGCCTGCCCCGTATTGCCGCGTGAGAACGCGGTGCGTTCGCCATCTTCCAGCCGCGTCGCAACGGCCACAAAAGGCTTGGCGAGTTGCTCCAGCGGCTTGCGGTGCACCTGCTCGTTCACGTAGTCCTCCAGCTTCTGGCCCAGCACCAGGCCGCCAGAGGACCACTGCAAGTCACGGATATTGGCCTCGTCCATGGCGATGGCCGTTTCCTGCAACTCAAACGCATTCAGGCCGCTGGCGTACAGCGCGCCCACCACACTGCCGGCACTGGTGCCCGCCACCACCGCCGGCGCGAAGCCATTGGCCTCCAGCATCTTGATGACGCCGATGTGTGCAAACCCCTTGGCGGCGCCGCCTCCGAGGGCGATGCCGATTTTGATGGGCGGTGCGGCAGGCGTGGTTGCCGTGGCATCGGGAACGGCTATCGGTGCGTTGGGCGGCGAACTGCTGCAGGCGGCCAGGAAGACCAAGAGCAGAGACGCTAGTGGGCGCGAAAAGAGGGTCAGGCGCATTCTGAAAAATGGTGTTGTCACATTAAGCGTGAAGGCGTTGAACTGTCATAGACATCGCCAGAAAATCAATTTTGATAGCTGCTTGCGACCACCCCATAAGCGCTAGAGGCCTATTTTCCACTAAAAAATCGCCTCAAGCATCCTTCAAAAACCGCACAAACGTCTTGCGAAACTTGGCCACCTTCGGCCCCACCACCGCGGCGCAGTAGCCCTGGTTGGGGTTTCGCGCGTAGTAGTCGTCGTGGTAGGGCTCGGCCGCGCTCCAGTTGGCGAGCGGCGCGACTTCGGTGGTGATGGGCGCGTCATGGATGCCCTCCGCCGCCATTTCCTTGAGCATCTGGCGGGCCAGTTCGCCCTGGGCTTCGGTCTCGTAATAGATGCCGCTGCGGTACTGCGTGCCTACGTCGTTGCCCTGGCGGTTGAGTTGCGACGGGTCGTGCGTGGCGAAGAAGATTTCCAATATCTCGCGCAGGCTGATCACGGTCTCGTCAAACTGCAGGCGCACGACTTCGGCGTGGCCGGTGTGGCCGGTGCACACCTGCTCGTACGTGGGGTTTTGCGCATGGCCGTTGGAATAGCCGCTTTGCACGTCGGTCACGCCGCGCACGCGGTCAAATACCGCTTCGGTGCACCAGAAGCAGCCGCCGGCCAGGGTGATGGTCGACGTTCCGGTTAAGGTGGCGGCACCGGGTTGGTTGTCTGGGTGGTCCATGGCGTCAAGCTCCTTCATATTGCTCTTGATTTCACTGGGCGGGATGCCAGTCGTTGACCCATACCAGTGCCGGGTTGTCCGCATGGTCCACCAGCATGCGTCGCACCCGCTCCTGCCAGAACTGTGCAAAGCGCTCCAGCTCTGCGCTGTTGGCCTGCTCGGAAAATGCCTTGGCGACCAGCGGCCTCATCTCATCGGGCCAGGGGACTATGGCGCTATCGTGGTGCACGGTGACGGCCTTGCCGGTGTCGCGGCGGCGCATGCCCAGAACGCCGTCGACGTCGGCACCAAAGGTCAGCAGGTTTTTTCGTGCGAAAAGGGCCAGACTGCCAGCGCCTGGAAACCCGGTTTCAGGAGCAGCCCCCGTCACCAGTTGCACCACCGAGGCAATGACCCCCGTTACACCACTGCCCGGCGCGCCGTGCATGAAGACTTCCACATCGCCCCGTACGGGCGTCTCACTCCCATACAGTGCGCGCAGGCCGTGCAAGGCCATGAGGTAGGCGCCGGCCACCGTGGGGCATGAGTGGCCCGCCAGGCGCACCACATCGATGTAGCAGTATTCGATGAGGCCGTGGCGGGCCGCGCCCAGAAACTGGGCCAGTGGGTCGCGCACCGTGATCACGGGCGCCTTTGCATAAAACTCCGGAAAACCCTGGTCTCGTGTTTCGGTCATGGTGCCTCTTTCGTTCTGTGGATGCGGCAGCGCACGCGCCGTGCCGGAATCGTAAACACTTCTGCCGACTTGCCCGCAATGGGGCTATTGCCCGCAAGCGGCATGATTGACCCGCGTGGGCGGCTTTGTTATATTACTAACCAGTCAGTCAGTAAACAAATCGTGCCTACGCCCCTCCCCTCCTCCCCGCCAGTGCCCAAGCGTGAACGCCGCAAGGAAGCGCGCCCTGGCGAGCTGCTGGAGGCTGCACTCGACCTGTTTGTGGAAAAAGGCTATGCCGCCACGCGGGTGGAAGAGGTGGCGGCGCGGGCTGGGGTCTCCAAGGGCACCTTGTTCCTGTATTTTCCCAGCAAGGAAGATCTGTTCAAGGCCGTGGTGCGCGAGAGCATCGTGGGGCGCTTTGCCGAATGGTCCACGCAAATGGATGAGTTCGCCGGCAGCACGGGTGAGATGCTGCGCGCCTGCTATCAGGCCTGGTGGGAGCGCATTGGCAGCACGCGCGCCTCGGGCATCACCAAGCTGATGCTGTGCGAGGCAGGCAATTTCCCCGAGATCGCCCAGTTCTACCAGCGCGAGGTCATCGAACCGGCGCAGCAACTGATTCACCGTGTGCTGGCACGCGGCATGGCCACGGGTGAGTTTCGCGCGGTCGACCCGGTGTACGCGGTGCACGGCATCATTGCGCCGCTGATGTTTTTGATGCTTACCAAGCACTCCATGGGTGCTTGCGTGCCCAATGCGGATGATTTCGACCCCCAGGTCTTCATCGACCACCAGATCGACGGTCTGCTCTATGGCCTGTGCGTGCGTCCAGCGCCGGCTGCCCCTACCTCTCTTTCACGCTGACACCATGAAACGTTGGATTCCCTGGATAGCCGTGGCCATCGTCGTCGCCGTGGTCGCCGCGGGCGCCTTGCGGGCGATTGCGGCGCGCAAGGCGCAGCAGCAAACTGCCAGCAGCGCGCGCGCCGAACGCGTGGTGATGGATATTGCCCCCGGCGAGGTCATCGCGCTGCGCGCGCGCTCTCTCACACAGGGAATTCCCATCTCGGGGGCCGTGCGCGCCGTGCAGTCGGCCACCATCAAGGCGCGGGTCGCCGGGGAACTGCAGGGTCTGAGCCTGCGCGAAGGCGACCGCGTGCAGGCAGGCCAGGTGGTGGCGCGCATTGACACCACCGAAACCCAGGCGCGCGTACGCCAGGCGCAGCAGCAGGCCGACGCGGCGCGGGCGCAGGTGGCGATCAGCCAGAGGCAGTTCGACAACAACCAGGCGCTGGTGGCGCAAGGCTTCATTTCGAAAACGGCGCTCGACACCTCGCGCGCCAGCCTGGACGCCGCCAAAGCCAGTTACCAGGCGGCCGTGGCCGGAGCCGACGTGGCGCGCAAGTCGCTGGCCGACACCGTCCTCAAGAGCCCGATTGACGGCATGGTGGCGCAACGTCTGGTGCAAAACGGCGAACGTGTGGCAGTAGAAGCGCGCATTCTCGAAGTGGTCGATTTGTCGAACCTGGAAGTGGAAGCCTTGGTGCCCGCCGCAGAGGCCACCCAGGTGCGCGTGGGCCAGACGGCCACGCTGGCGCTGGAGGGCACGCAGCAAAGTCTGCAGGCGCGCGTGGTGCGCATCAGCCCCAGCGCGCAAGCCGGATCGCGCGCGGTGCCGGTGTACCTCGCCATTGCCAATTTGGGCGCCCTGCCCGGCCTGCGCCAGGGGGTTTTTGTGCAGGGCACGATCGCAGCCGGAACCGTACAGGCGCTTGCCGTACCGCTGGACGCCGTGCGCACCGACCAGGCCGATCCTTATGTGCAAGTGGCTGAAGGCAGCCAGGTGGCGCATCGCGCGGTGCAGACGGGCAAGCGCGTCCAGATCGATGGCGCGACCTGGGTGGCGGTGCAAGGCGTACCCGAAGGCAGCAAGGTTCTTACGGCACGCGTGGGTGCCCTGCCTGTGGGCACGGCGCTGAAGCTCCCGGCCGACACGCCCGCCGCTCTCGCCGCTCCCGCCGCTCCCGCAGCCAGCGCCCCTGTGCCCACGGCCTCGGCCGCCCACTGAACGCAGGCAGCGCCGCCATGTGGTTCACCCAAGTCAGCCTTCGCAACCCCGTGTTCGCCACGATGGTGATGCTTGCCTTCGTGGTGCTGGGGGTTTTTTCCTACCAGCGGCTCAAGGTAGATCAGTTTCCCGACATTGATTTTCCGGTGGTGGTGGTCACGGCCGAATACCCCGGTGCCTCGCCAGAAATTGTCGAGAGCGAAGTCACCAAGAAGATTGAGGAAGCGGTCAATTCGGTGGCGGGCATCAATGCCCTCACCTCGCGCAGCTACGAAGGCAGCGCGGTGGTCATCATCGAGTTTCAGCTCCATATCGACGGCCGCAAGGCGGCCGAAGACGTGCGCGAAAAGGTAGCCATCGTGCGCCCGCTGCTGCGCGACGAGGTCAAGGAGCCGCGCGTGCTGCGTTTTGACCCGGCCAGTCGGCCGGTCTGGTCGCTGGCCGTGCTGCCCGAGGCCGGCGCGGTCCAGCCGCTCTCGCCGCAGGCGCTGACCACCTGGGCCGACCAGACGCTGAGGAAGCGCCTGGAGAACGTGCGCGGCGTGGGCGCGGTGAACCTGGTGGGCGCCACGCGGCGCGAGATCAACATCTACCTGCAGCCGCAAGCGCTGGAGGCGTTTGGCATCACGCCCGAACAGGTGGTGAACGCGGTGCGCAGCGAAAACCAGGATCTGCCCCTGGGTGCCATCCGCTCGCTGAACCAGGAGCGCGTGGTGCAGATCGACGCGCGGATGCAGCGGCCTGAGGATTTTGGCCGCATCATCGTCGCCCGAAAGGGATCGGGAGCCGCTGGCCAAGCCAGCGGGGGCGCACCGGTGCGCATCGAACAGGTGGCGCGGGTGGAAGATGGCGCCGAAGAGGTCGAGAGCCTGGCGCTCTACAACGGCCAGCGCACGCTGCTGCTGTCGGTGCAGAAGGCCCAGGGCGAGAACACCATCGAAGTGGTAGACGGCCTGAATGCGGCCGTGGCCGCGCTGCGCGCCGAGCTGCCCGCAGGCGTGCGGCTGGAGACCATAGGGGACAGCGCGCGCCCGATTCGCGTGGCGGTGGAAAACGTGCGCGAGACGCTGATCGAAGGCGCGGCGCTCACGGTGCTGATCGTCTTTCTGTTCCTCAACTCATGGCGCTCGACGGTCATTACCGGTCTGACACTGCCGATCTCCATCATCGGCACCTTTTTGTTCATGTACTGGTTTGGTTTCACCATCAACATGATCACGCTGATGGCGCTCAGCCTGTGCGTGGGCCTGCTGATTGACGACGCGATTGTGGTGCGCGAGAACATCGTGCGCCACGTGCAGATGGGCAAGGGGAGCTTTGCCGCTGCCATGGAGGGCACGCAGGAGATTGGCCTGGCGGTGCTGGCCACCACGCTGTCCATCGTGGCGGTGTTCCTGCCGATTGGCTTCATGGGCGGCATCATTGGCAAGTTTTTTCACGAATTCGGCATCACCATCGTCGCTGCGGTGCTGATCTCGATGTTCGTCAGCTTCACGCTCGACCCCATGCTGTCGTCGCTTTGGGAAGATCCCAGCATTCATGCGCATGGCAAGCGGGCGGTAGACCGCAGCTGGTATGGCCGCACCATTGGCCGCGTGACGGGCTGGTTCGACGACGCCACGGAAAGCCTGGCACAGGGTTACCAGAAGGTGCTGGGGTGGGCGCTGGTGCACAAGCTGAAAACCTTGGCGCTGGCGCTGGGCATTTTTGTGCTGAGCATTTTCATGGTGCCGCTGCTGGGCACCGAATTCGTTCCCGCCGCCGATTTTTCTGAAACCACGATCAATTTCTATACCCCGGTCGGCTCGTCGCTGGAGGCCACCGAGGCCAAGGCGCGCCAGGTGGAAGCCGTGGTGCGCGAGTTTCCCGAGGTGCGCTACACGCTGGCCACGCTCAACACCGGCAGCGCGCAGGGCAAGATTTACGGCAGCATTTACGTGCGCCTGACGGACCGCAAAGACCGAAAGCGCGACGTGGGCACCATGTCCGCCGTGCTGCGCGAGCGCCTGCACCAGATTGCCGGTATCACCATCACGCACGTCGGCCTGCTCGACCCGGTCGGCGGACAAAAGCAGATCGAGTTTTCGCTGCAGGGGCAGGATTTGCAGGAACTTGAACGCCTGACCCGCCAGGTGACGGCGCGGCTCAAGGACATCCCCGGCCTGGTGGATCTTGACTCCAGCCTGAAAGCAGAAAAACCGGTGATTGCCGTGGACCTGCGGCGCGACGCGGCTTCCGACCTGGGTCTCTCGGTGGGCCCCGTCGCGGCCAGCCTGCGCACCCTGATTGCCGGACAGACGGTGGGCAACTGGCGCGCGCCCAACGACGAGACCTACGACGTGAACGTGCGCCTGGCGCCTGAGGCGCGCGCCACACCAGCGCAGATCGAACGCCTGCCCTTTACATTGGCAGCGGCCGATGGCGGCACGCGCACGGTGCGGCTCGGCCAGGTGGCGCAGGTGCGCGAATCCACCGGGCCCAACCAGATCAACCGGCGCGACATGACGCGCGAAGTGGCCATCAACGCCAACGTCTACCACCGGTCTACCGGCGAAGTGTCGGCCGACATCCGCAAGGTGCTTGACCAGACTTCGTTTCCGCCGGGCTACCGCTACCAGTTTGGCGGCTCCACCAAGAACATGGCCGAGGCCTTTGGCTACGCCATTTCAGCGCTGTTGCTGGCCATCGTGTTCATCTACATGATTCTGGCGAGTCAGTTCAAGAGCTTTCTGCAGCCCCTGGCGCTGATGACGGCGCTGCCGTTGACCTTGATTGGCGTGGTGCTGGCCTTGCTGATCTTTGGCTCGGCGCTTTCCATGTTCTCCATCATTGGCGTGGTGATGCTGATGGGACTGGTCACCAAAAACGCCATCTTGCTGGTGGACTTTGCCATCCGCTCGCGCGAGGAACATGTGGGCGACGACGGCACGGTGCAGGCCGGCCTGCCGCGCTCCGAGGCGCTGCTGCTGGCGGCGCGCGTACGGCTGCGCCCCATTCTGATGACGACGCTGGCCATGATCTTCGGCATGCTGCCCCTGGCCTTTGCCATGAGCGAAGGCTCGGAGCAGCGCGCTCCCATGGGCCAGGCCGTGATTGGTGGCGTCATTACGTCTTCGCTGCTGACCTTGGTGGTGGTGCCCGTCGTGTACTGCTACATGGACGACTTGGCCAGCTGGCTGCGGCGCAAATGGCGCGGGGCCAGCGCCTAAAATCAAGGGTTTGCCCTGAATGTCCTTTTTTGCTCTTCCTTTCGGAGACACACCATGAACTTTCCCCTGAACTCGTCTGCCGACAAGTCCGACGCGCTGGAGCAGGCGCGCTACAACATGATCGAGCAGCAGATCCGCACCTGGAACGTCTACGACGGCCAGACGCTCGATGTCCTGGGCCGCGTGCGCCGCGAAGAGTTCGTGCCGCTGGCCTATCGCAGCCTTGCCTTCATGGATTTTGAGATTCCGCTGCGCGGCAACGCCGAAGAGGCTGTGCGCAAGGGCGAATGCATGCTGGCACCCAAGGTGGAGGCGCGCTTGCTGCAGGACTTGCTGCTTGGGCCCAACGACCGCGTGCTCGAAATCGGCGCCGGATCAGGCTACATGGCGGCCTTGCTGGCGCAATTGGCCGACCAGGTGGTGAGCCTGGAGATCGAACCCGAACTGGCCGCCATGGCGCAGGACAACCTGCAGCGCGCTGGCGTGCGCAATGCTGCGGTGCGCGTGGGCGATGGGTCGGAGCCGATTCCCGATGGCCCGTTTGACGTCATTTTGCTCAGCGGCTCCGTCGCTTGCGTGCCGCAGGAACTGCTCGCGCTGCTGCGCGACGGCGGGCGCTTGGCCGCCATCGTCGGTGAAGACCCCATGATGCGCATGACACTGGTGCGCCGACATGGTGAACGCTTTGAAACCACCCTGCCCTGGGACACCGTGGCGCCGCGCCTGCGCAACTTCCCCGAACCGTCGGGTTTTCGCTTTTAAGCGCCGCGATGGTCGAACAGGTTCGTCCCAGCGCCTTGGCTGCGTGGATTGCGGCCGGGCCCGCAGGCGCCGTCCCGCTGGTGCTCGACGTGCGCGAGCCCTGGGAGGTGGCGCTGGCCAGCATCCAGCCCGCCGGCTTTGAGCTGCGTGCCATTCCGATGTCCAGCGTGCCGGCGCAACTGGCGGCACTGGACCCGGAGCGGCCTGTGGCTTGCTTGTGCCACCACGGCGCGCGTAGCCAGAACGTGGCACTGTTTCTGGAACGAAGCGGCTTTGAGCGCGTGGCCAATATTGCGGGCGGCATCAATGCCTGGTCTGGCGAATGCGACCCAGCAGTACCGCGCTACTGAAGCGCCTTTTTTCGATTTTCTTTTTCGAACTGCTTTTCTCGAAAGAACCCCATGCATCCGATCCGGCTTGTCTCCCTGTCACTGGCTCTGGCAGCCGCGTTCGGGGCGCCCGCTCGTGCCCAAAGCCTGCTGGAACTGGTGCAGTCGGCCAGCGAGATCGATTCGAGCTGGCAATCGGCTCGGGCGCAGCTCGACGCCGCCGAAGGCCGTGCCGGCCAGGCGCGCGCCGGCCTGCTGCCCAGTGCCGGATTGTTGGCGGGTTGGTCCGTGGCCGATACCCAGGTGTCGCGCCCGCCGTTGGGAGCCCATCCGGTGACGCAGAGTCTGGCCATCAGCGCTTCGCAGCCCTTGTTTCGTCCTGCCAATGCCATTGCCTACCAGCAGGGCAAGCGCGGCATCGATCTGGCGCGGGTACAGCTCGATGGCGCCACGCAGGATTTGCTGGTGCGCGTGAGTCAGGCCTATTTCGACGTGCTGGCGGCGCAGGACACGCTTGCCTCCGTGCGGGCGCAGAAATCGGCCGTGGACGAACAACTGGCCTTTGCCAAGCGCAATTTTGAAGTTGGCACTTCCACCATCACCGATTCGCGCGAGGCGCAAGCGCGTTTTGACCTGGTGCGCGCCCAGGAGATCGCGGCCGAGAATGATCTGCGCGTCAAGCTTCTGGCGCTGGAACAAGTGAGCGGACGCTCCAACGCCGATCCGGTGCCCCTCGCCCAGCCCGCGCGCCTGCCCGAGCCCACGCCCGAAAGCGTGATGGTCTGGGTGCAGACCGCGCAGACCGAGCAGCCCCAGGTGCGCGCCGCCGCCATCGCGCTTGACGTGGCCCGCCTGGAAACCAAAAAGGCCGAAACCGGCCATCTGCCCACCGTGGACCTGCAAGCCGGATACAGCGTCGCGCATTATCCGCGTGGCACCATCACGGCGCCCAGCTTGAACTCGCGCACCACCAATGCCAGCGTGGGTGTGGCCCTCAACGTGCCGCTCTTTGCCGGCTTCGCCGTCCAGAACCGCGTGCGCGAAACTCTGGCGCTCGAAGAAAAGGCGCGCGCCGATCTGGAAACCACGCGCCGCGCCATTGCACAGACCACGCGCGCCGCGTACTTCGGCCTCGAATCGGGCCGCGGACAGGTAGGTGCACTGGAAGCCGCCGAACGCTCCAGCAAGAGCGCGCTGGAAGCCAACCAGCTTGGATACCAGGTGGGGGTGCGCATCAACATCGACGTGCTCAATGCCCAAAGCCAGCTCTTCCAGACGCAGCGCGACCTGGCCCAGGCGCGCTACAACGTGCTGCTGGGCACGCTCAAGCTGCGCCAGGCGGCGGGTACGCTTGGTATGGACGACGTGCGCAAAGTAGATGATTTATTGGTAAAAAAAGCCCCTTAGCGCAATACCATCAAGCGCTTGTAGCTATAAAAATGATAGTGGTAAGGGTATAAATCAGCGGTTCAGGGCATAGGAACCATATTCCTTCAAGCGACTTTGGAGTCCTCTTGTCTGATGCATTGAACGGGGTCTCGCGCGCGCCAAAGCCGCTCGTCATCGTCAGCACCACCGGGACCGGGGGCGACATACAGCCCTTCATCCGTGTGGCCCAGGGCCTGTGCCAGCGGGGGCACCGCGTCCTGCTCCTGGTGCCAAAGTTTCATGAAGAGGCTGCCGAGGCATCCGGTGTGCCTTACGAAACCATGGGCACGCGGGAAGAATTTCAGGCATTGCTCAACAACCCCGATCTCTGGGACGAACGCAAGGGATGGGGGGTTATCTGGAACGGCGTGATTCCCCATCTCGAAGGTCTGCGCAAGCTCATTCAACGCTTGTCCGCCCATGGGCCCTGCGTGGTGCTGAGTCACCCCATCTTGGTCCCCGTGGCGGCGTTGGCAAGGTCGGTGCGGCCCGACCTGCACATCGTGGCCGCCTACCTGGCGCCCTCCAATCTGTGCAGCAGCCACGACCTGTTGGCCATCGGCTCATTGGGCATTGCACCATGGGTTCCGCTGTCCTGGCGGCAGTCCCTCTGGCGCCTGATCCACAAGATATGGATCGACCCAACCTGTCTGCCCAGCTTGAACACCGCGCGAAGCCAGCACGGCTTGCCCCGAGTGCCGCACTTCTTCGAGCACATGTTGAAGGCGCCCAACGCGTCTGTGGGCTTGTTTCCAGACTGGTTTGCCGCAGTGCAGCCGGACTGGCCGCAGCCGTTTTTCGCTGGCAATTTCTTGCCTGCCCCGATGCAGCCCGCGGCGACAACAGCGCTGCCACCGGGCCTGGAGCAGTTTTTGTCGGACGGGGATCGGCCCATCGTTTTCACCCCGGGGACGGGGCACCAGCATGCTGCGCGCTATTTCGCCACCGCTGCGCAGGCATTGAAACGGTTGGGACGGCGCGGCCTGTTCGTTACCCCGCATAGCGCCCAACTGCCCCACCCCTTGCCAGCCAACATCCTGTGGCAAGCCCATGTGCCGTTCACAGTGCTGCTGCCACGCGTTGCCGCTGTCGTGCACCACGGGGGCATAGGAACCACGGCAGAGGCTTTTCGTGCTGGCGTGCCTCAATTGATCGTGCCGTTCGCCTACGACCAATTCGATAACGGCCTGCGCGCCAAGCGCTTGGGGGTCGCGGACGTGCTGGTCGCCAAACGCTTGTCCGTCCGGCGCATGCAGCGGAAATTGGCGCACTTGGTTGCCTCGCCGGAGGTAAGCCGTGCCTGCCTCGCTGTAGCCGAAATGATGCAGCAAGGCCCAGAAATGCCTTGGCTGCTGGATCGGGTTGAAGTCGCACTTGGAATTGCCCTTGAAAAGGGGGCCGCCGGGTTGGACGGCCCGACTTAGGGCGTTTTGCTGGGCGTGTCTGGAGTCGCCCCTTGATTGGTGATCAAGCCGTGGTCGCGTCGTGCGGATGTGCATGCAGCATGGTGTCGAGCGCGAGCGCCGAGTGCGCATAGGCAGCGCCCGCGCGCATCTCGGCCGACACCCAGATGGCTTCCATGATCTCGGCTTGCGTGGCACCCGCTTTGAGCGCCGCCTGCGTATGCCCGCGAATGCAGTACGGGCACTGCGTCACATGCGCCACCGCCACCGCAATCAGTTGCTTGGTCTTGCTCGGCAATGCACCGTCGGCAAATACGGCAGCGCTAAAAGCCTTGAAGGCGTTGAGAGGCTCAGGCGCCAGTTCGCGGCGCTTGCGCGCAATGTCAGCGTTGGCGTGGGGATAGAGGGATTCGTCCATAGGAAGCTCCTTTCAAAACCGAAATCGATCAGGCTGCGCGGGCCTTGGGGGGCTGGTAGCTGCCGGCCTCGGAGCGAAACGGGATCGCCAGGCGGTTCCAGCCGTTGATGGCGACGATGGCGAGGGTCAGGTCCACCAGCGCCTTTTCGTCGAACTGGCGGCGCACCTCGTCATACAGCGCATCGGCAACACCATGCGCGCCGAGTTGCGTCACGGCCTCTGCCCAGGCCAGCGCGGCGCGCTCGCGTTCGGAATAGAAGCTGGTTTCCCGCCAGGCGGGCAGCAGGTACAGGCGCTGCTCGGTCTCGCCGGCGGCGCGCGCGTCCTTGGTGTGCATGTCCAGGCAGTAGGCGCAGCCGTTGATTTGCGATACGCGCGTCTTCACCAGTTCCAGCAGGCTGTGCTCCAGGCCCGATTGGCGCACGTAGTTCTCCAGCCCCAGCATGGCCTGGAAGGCGGCTGGAGCGGCTTGTTTGTAATCAAGGCGTTGTTGCATGGAAGGTTCCTTAAAAATGACCGGGTTGGGCGGTTTGCATGCCCCTCATGGCGGCGCTGTGCGGCTGGGTGCCAGCAGCAAGGCGCGCACCACCACCGCGTTGTTGTGGGCTTCGTCGTGTGCGCCATAGACCAGGGTCACGGTGCTGCGGCGCGCCCGTGCACGCAAGGCGTCCAGCGCCTCAGCCTGGGTTTGCAGCTCGATTGCATAGCGTTTTTGGAACTCGGCCCAGCGCGCCGGCTCGTGGCCAAACCATTGGCGCAGTGCCGTGCTGGGCGCAAGCTCCTTGGCCCATTGGTCCAGCGCCAGAGCTTCCTTCTTGACGCCGCGCGGCCACAAGCGGTCGATAAGGACACGCACGCCGTCTTCCGGCGCGGGCGGTTCGTAGGCGCGCTTGATCAGCACATGGCTGGCAGGCACCGGGTGGGTCATGGCGTCGCTTTTGCCTTGCCACCTTGGCTGGCCATGGCCCGTTCCATCTCGACTTCGGCATGCAGCCCGTCCAAGTCGCGGTGCACCACAGCCACGGCCAGTTCCTTGCCGGTGCGCCGGTAGGTGATGCGGCAGTCTTGCTGCTCCAGGTCGCCGTCGATCAGCGCCTCGTCCCAACCCTCGGCGTGGCCGACATAGGCCAGGGCAAAGTCGTACTGCTCGGTCCAGAAGAAAGGCACCGCGTCAAAGCGCTCGCGCTGGCCCAGCAGGTTGCGCGCGGCCGTCTGACCCTGGCGGCCAGCCACCACCCAGTGCTCGACACGGATGCGTTCGCCCGTCGCCGGGTCGGGCCAGCGCGCAATGTCGCCCGCCGCGTAAATGCCTGGCACGCTGGTTTGCAGGTATTCATCGACCGCCACGCCGCGGTCCATGGCCAGACCGGCCTGCTCGGCCAGCGCCAGCGCCGGGCGCACGCCAACGCCCACCACCACCAGATCAGCAGGGAGTATTTCGCCGCTGCGCAGGCGCACCGCCTGCGCGTCGATGCCGACGGGGTCGGTGCCCAGGTGAAACACCACGCCGTGGCGCTCGTGCAAAGCTTTGAGGTAGGCGCCCACCTGCGGCCCCAGCACCTTTTCCATCAACACGCTCTCGCGTCCCACCACGTGTACCTCGATGTTCCGGGCACGCAGCGATGCAGCGACTTCCAGTCCAATGAAGCTCGCACCAATGACGACGGCGCGCTTGGCACCCTCAGCGGCCGTGGCCAGTGCCTCGCCATCGGCCTGCGTGCGCAGTACGTGCACATGCGGCAAATGGGCGCCAGGAAGGTCCAGCCGCACCGGCTCGGCGCCGGTGGCCAGCAGGAGCGCGCCATAGGCCAGGCGGCTGCCATCGGCCAGTTGCAGCTGGCGCTGGGCGGGGTCGATACCCACCACCTGGGTAGCCAGGCGCACGTCGATGTTTTGCTCCTGATAAAACTCTGCCGGCCGCAGCGACAGCCACTCGGCGGGGGCGGTTCCGGCCAGAAAGTTCTTCGACAGATTGGGGCGGTCGCAAGGCAGGTGCGTGTCGCTGCTGAGCATCGTCACCGGCCCGGCGTAGCCTTCACGGCGCAGTGTTTCGGCAGCAGCCTGCCCGGCCGTACCGCCGCCCACGATGACGATGGATTCGGGTATGCCCGCATTTGCGGAGCCGGACTTGGGGCCGGCCATGCGCTTGCCGGTGACGTAGGCCTTGCCAGCGCGCTGCTCTACCTGCCAGCAACCCACGCCGCCCAGAGCCGGCGCACGCAGCGCCTCGCCGGTGCGCAGGCTGAAGGCCGCGTGGTGCCAGGGGCAACGCACGGTGTCACCCACCACCAGGCCCTCGGCCAGCGGGCCGCCGTAATGGGTGCAGGTGGCGCCCACGGCAAACAACTCGCCGCCGTGGCGCGACAGCAGCAGGGCTTCGCCGTGGGCATGGCCCAACAGCATGGAGCCTTCGGCAATACGGTCAAGCGCTACGCCCGCCGCAAAATCGTCACCCTGCAAGGGGGTTGGGGTATCACCCATGCTTCTCTCCTCCATCAGAAGCGGCGCCCTGCTCTGTGCTCTGTGCTCCCTACGCAAAGGACGGGAGAGGAAGCGGGCGCCTGATGCTTCCGTGCAGAGCTGGCGACAGCCTACGCCAGAGCGCACATCGCGCCAGTCAGTAGGGACTTTTGGTCCGTGGACAAAGGCGGAAAAAAGCCATGCCAACCACGCCGTATGGGTCGTCAGGCGGATGGGTTTGCGCGGTGCGCTTGCACCAGCGCCAGAAACTCCGGCGCGGGCAGGGGTCGGCTGAACAGAAAGCCCTGCATCAGGTCACAGCCTGCGCTGCGCAGAAAGTCGCGTTGCTGAGTGGTCTCGACGCCCTCGCCCACCGTCTGCAGGCGCAGGTTGCGCGCCAGCCCAACGATGCTGTGCACGATGGACGCGCTCTCGGCACCCAGTGTGATGTCTTTCACAAACGAACGGTCAATCTTCAACTGATCAATCGGGAAGCGCTGCAAGTAGGCCAGCGATGAATAGCCGGTACCAAAGTCATCGACCGAAATGCCCAGCCCTAGCGCCTTGAGTTCAGACAGGATGCGCACCGCCTGTTCAGCGTCGTCCATCACCGCTCCCTCGGTGATTTCAAGCTTCAGCAGGCGCCCCGGCAAGCCGCTCTCTGCCAGAGCGTCGCGTACTGACTGGACCAGCTTGTCATCACGAAACTGGCGCGTTGAGAGGTTCACCGCAATGCGCAATTCCAGCCCTTGGTCACGCCACTGGCGCGCCTGATGGCAAGCAGAGCGCAGCACCCATTGGCCAATCGGCACGATCAGGCCCGTCTCCTCTGCCAACGGAATGAATTCCAATGGTGGAACCAGCGTACCGTCGCTGGAGCGCCAGCGTATCAAGGCTTCCACATCCGTGACTTCATTGGTGCTGAGGTTCAGCAAAGGCTGGTAGTGCAGCAGCAACTCCTCACGCGCCACGGCATGGCGCAGGCGCGCTTCCATTTCGAGCTTCTTCAGGGCCTGCGCGTTCATGTCGGCGGTATAGAACCTGAAAGTATTGCCACCAGCCTCCTTGGCGCGGTACATCGCTGCGTCGGCGTTGCGCAGCAGGGTGTCGTAGTCGCCACCATCCTGCGGATACAGGCTCACGCCCATGCTGGCCGAGAGGCTGATTTCCTGGCCTTGCAGCGGGATGGGCAGGAAAATCTCATGCAGTATCTTGTCGGCCGCCAGGGGGACGTCTTGTGGACCGGCCAGGTCCGACAGCACCAGCACAAAATCATCGCCGCCGATGCGCGCCAGCGTATCGCGTTCCCGCATGGTGGCGCGTAGCCGCAAGGCCACGGCCTTCAGGAACGCGTCGCCAAAGGTGTGCCCCAGGCTGTCATTGATGCGTTTGAAGTGGTCCAGATCGAAGAACAACAGCGCCACCGCGCGATGCTGCCTTGCGGCAAATGCAATCGCAAGCTCAGTGCGCTCTTTGAGCAAGTTGCGGCTGGCCAGGCCCGTCAGGGCGTCCTGATTGTTCTGCCGCTCCAGTTGCTCCTCGTACTGCTTGCGCGCGGTGATGTCATTGAAGATGCCGACAAAGTGCGTCGTCTCGCCGGCACCATTGCGCACCGGCGCAATCGCCAGATCGTTCCAGAACAGGGCGCCGTCCCTGCGATAGCTCTTGAGAACTGCGTTGCCCTCACGGCGCTCGCGCACGGCAGCCTCGATTTCGAGAGCGCCAAGCTGGTCGGTATCGGTGCCCATCAGGAACAAGGCGTTGCGTCCATGCACCTCGGCCGCGCTGTAGCCGGTGATGCGCTCGAACGCCGGGTTGACATAGATGATGGGAACGTCGGTGGAGCCCAGCTCGGCAATCATGATGCCGTTGGCCGAGGCCTCTACCGCGCGGCTGTTGAGGCGGCTGGCTTGCTCGCTGGCACGCAACTGCGCCAGCGCCTCCTGGCGCTCTGCCTCCTTCTCGAAATTCAACAAGGCAAAGGCGAGGTCGGTGGCCATTTCCGTCACCAGATCAAGCAACTCACGGTCAAAGAAATTCTTCTCCGTGGCAAACAGGGACACGCTGCCCACCAGTCGATCCGCCACGCGCAAGGGAAAACAGGCAGCCGACTGGTACCCGAGTTGTTCCAGGTCTTCGGCAATTTCAGTCATCGCCGGATCCACCTGCACGTCGTTGCTCAGATATGGCTGCCCCTGCGCCAAGGCCAACTCGACCGGAGTGCGTGGCGGTCCCAGCAGGCTCATGGGCGCCAGCCGCGCAAACCACGCCGGCTCGGCCCCGCTGCACGCTGCCGGGATCACTTCTTTCGACACCGGATCGAGCAGCCCGATCCAGGCCAGGGCCAGGCCACCACGCTGCACCGCGATGCGACACACCTCGCGAAACAAATCCTCTTTGTTCAGCGAATGAACAATGGCCTGGTTGGTCTCGCTCAGGGCGGCATAAAGCCGGTTCAGGCGCAGCACCTGTTCCTGGGTCTGCTGCAACTGGGCGACGTGCTGCTCCAGTTGGGTGCTGCGCTTTTCCAGTTTGCTTACCAGCACCTCGTTGTAGACCCTGTAGCTGGCCTGCTCACTGATCACAGGGGCATGCACCTGGGCTGTGCCCCGCGACGCGGCATGCAGCACCTCGTCCACCCGGCGCATGAACACATCGGGCTCGGCCGGTTTGACGAGGAAGGCGTCAGCCCCCATGTCCAGCGCCAGTTGCTCGTCTTTGGCCTGGGTGTAGGTGGCGGTGTACACCATGAAGGGGATGCGGCGCAGCGCCTCGTCGGCCTTCCATTGGCGCAGCAAGGTGTAGCCATCCATTACTGGCATCAACAGATCGCTGACGATCAGATCGGGCGCTTGCATGCGTGCGATGGACAAGGCCTGTTCGCCGTGCTCCGCTTCCTGCACCTCAAAACCGTGCCCCTGCATCAAGGCCCGCAGCAGATAGCGGTTGTCTTCGCGGTCATCCACAATCAAGACGCGCTTCATAGGGCCTCCAGGACGAAACGTTCCACCTCCACGGCAAACGTGCCAGGATCGATCGGTTTTTCGATGTAGCCATTGCAGCCCGCGGCCAGGCAGCGCTCCCGGTCCCCCGGCATGGCGTAGGAGGTGACGGCAACGATCGGAATTGCCGCCAGCGCCGGGTCCAGCCGCAGCGCGCGCGCCACCGCGTAGCCGTCCATCCCCGGCAACTGGATGTCCAGCAGGATCAGCGCCGGATCGACCTGGCCCGCCAGCGCGATACCGCTTGGCCCGTCTTCGGCATGCACCATCTCCCAGCCCCTTGCCTGCATCAGGAAAGCGGCCAGGTAGCGGTTCTGCTCGTTGTCTTCGATCAACAGAATGCGTTTGTTCATGCTTGCTCGCTGGTAACAGGGGCCTGCAACGGCAGGGTCACCGTGAAAACACTGCCCTGGCCCCACTGGCTCTGGGCCTCAATGGTGCCGCCCATCAACTCCGCCAGACGCCGACAAATGGCCAGCCCCAGGCCGGTGCCTTCGTGCTTGCGCGACAGCGCCGAGTCAATTTGCCGGAACGGCACGAACAACAAGGCCATGTCCTCAGGTTTGATGCCGATGCCCGAATCCGCCACGCTCAGGCGCACAGCCGGCGCAGGGGCGTGTTGCGCGTCAAGCTGAAAGCCATCCACAGTCTGCGCTTGCAGCGTGACAGTTCCTGTGTCGGAGAATTTGATGGCATTGCTGAGCAGATTGAGCAGCACTTGCTCCACCCGGCGCGCATCGCTCACCATCGCGCCCACGCCCGGGGCCACCTTCACCATCAGCGACAACCCCTTCTTATCGGCCAGTGGCCCGGCAATCGCAGCCACTTTCGCGATGGAGTGCGCCAAATCGAAAGTTTCGTACGCCACCGGCAGCTCGCCGGCCTCGATCTTGGAAATATCCAACACGTCGTTGATCAGGGCCAACAAATGGCGCGCGCTGTCACGCACCATGCCCAGCTGCTTGCCCTGCTCGGCGTTCAGCGGCCCGGCCAACCCCTGCAACAGGATGCCGGTGAAGCCGATGATGGAGTTCAGCGGTGTGCGCAGCTCATGGCTCATGGTGGCCAGAAAGGCGGATTTGATCTGATCCGCTGCCTCGGCAGCCGCCATGGCGACACGCAAGGCGGCCTGCGTTTCTTTCATCGGTGTGATGTCCACGATCGCTCCCACCAGGCCGGCAGGCGAACCGTCCGGGGCACGAAAGCCGCTTACCGAATACAGCGTCTGGTGCATCCTGCCATCGGTAAACGGCATGGACGCCTCGCGGCTCAGCACGCTGCCCGAGGCCAGCACGCCCACATCCTCTCGCTGGTAGTTCTCGCGGTCTGCCAGCGGCAGGTAGGGCAGTTCAAGCACCGTCTTGCCAACGAAATCGGCCCGGGTCACGCCAAAAACCCGCTCGTAAGCATGGTTACACCCGCGAAAGCGCAGGTCTGGCCCCTTGTAGAAAATCGGGTTGGCAATGTGGTCGATGATGGCTTGCAGGAATGCGCTGAGTTCGGCCATCTCTGCCGTGCGATCCATCACGCGCTGTTCCAGCTCCAGCGCATGTGCCTGCGCCTGCTGGTACAGGTGCGCGTTCTCCATCGCCAGTGCCACCGGGCCACAGAGGTCCTCCACCAACTTCAGAACGTGCGGCGGCGGCGGCGCGTCCTTGCGCGAGAACAGGCACAGCACGCCAAGGGTGCGGTCCTGTACGACGAGCGGGAAATAAGCGTTCCAACGTACGGTGGCGTCGTGCACGTTGCCGCAAGCCTGTACCGTGCCGGGAGCACCCGCAGCCAGCAGCGCATGGCGCTGCCCCTTGGCCACGCTCTCGAGCATGGCCGGGCAGCCAGCATCGCACAGCGGCCCTTCGTCGGCCGCACGATCCGTTGCGGCCGGCGCACCAATGCGGGCGCCAACCCGAAACAATCCGCACTGCGACTGCGCATCACGAATGCACAGCACGCCGCCATCAAAACCGGTCAAAGCCAGCGCGCCCTTGACGGCTTCTTCCAGCACGGCACTGAGTTCCCGGCGCGACCCCGTGGCGCGCAGCGTGCGGTTAATCAACAAAATCTCTTCATTGCGCTGACGGATTTCCCGCGTCTTGGCCGTCACCTGGCGTTTGAGCAACCCCACCCACGCCACACCTGCCACCAGCAAGGCCAGCGCGCCCGCCAGTACCGGCACCAGCCAGGACGGCGTAGTCGCACGCACGTCGTCCACCGTCCAGCGCCGCAGCGAGCGGTAATAGACCGAATCGGGATGTTTCTTGAATTCAATCAGGTGGCGGTCAATCGCAGCCAGCATCGCGTCGTGGCCCTGTTTTGGCGCCGCAAAGAACAATTTCGAAGGGCTGAAGATGATGGCCGTGTCTTCCAGCCCATACTGGCCTGCGTTGCGCACACCAAAAAAACGGTTGGTGATGACCGCATCCGCCTGAGCGCGTGCTACCGCCGCAAAGGCGGCATCGTAGTCCGGGTAGGGCAAGAGTGTGACGGGCAAGTTGAAGGAATCCGCTATCTGCGCAAACAGCGTTTGCTGCACCGAGCCCTCCACCACGGCCACGCGTTTGCCGTGGAGGTCCAGCAGGGATCGCACACCACCGCCACGCCGTGCATACACCTGGTTCCAACTGGCCAGTACGGTCTCCCGATGAAAGGCATACCGCTGCTCCCGCTCAGGCGTCAGCGCCACATCGGGCATCAGGTCAAGCTCGCCCTTTTCCAGCCGGGCCAGGCCTTCGGCCCAGGTGCCCGCGACGTACTCGATCTGCCAGCCCTCCTTTTGGGCAATGGCTTCGATCAGATCGATAAAAATACCTTCGGGTTTGCCATTGCTCGCCAGTGCCACCTTGGGACTGTTCTCGTAGACACCGACGCGCACCTTCTGCTGTGCCCAGCCCGGCGCAGACAGCAGCAGCATCCACAGGGCCAGCCACAGCGCGAGCGTTCGCCTTGCCAACGGCCTGCAGTCACGAGCGCATGGCGCCGAGTCCCCCTTCTGCATTGCTTGCCTCCATGCATGGGCGCGCTTGGTGGCGCGTTCAATTAGGTCTGCATCGCATCGGCGCGCACCGGCACGACGAGTCGACCTATTGTGTCGCCAAATACAGTCGCCAGACGTATCGGCTACCCTGCCTGCATTCCGCGCGGGCAGGCACTCCTCCTGCCAGCCATTGAAGCCTTTGGCGACTACGCGCCCAATTTTTCCAGGGCTTGGTGAAGATCGGCGATCAGGTCGTCCGGATGCTCAATCCCCACACTCAGTCGGATCATGCCCTCCCCCACGCCCGCCGCCGCGCGCGCCTCGGGAGAGACAAAGCTGTGCGTGGTGCTGGCCGGGTGGCAGGCCAGGCTGTCCACGTCGCCGAGCGATACGGCCTGAGCGAAAAGCTTGAGCGCGTTGAGGACGCTGGCAGCGGCGGAGCGCTCGCCCTGGGCCAGTTCGAAGGTCACCATGCCGCCAAAGCCACCTTCCATCTGGCGCTGCGCCAGGGGGTGTTCAGGTGGTCCGCATGGATGGCGTAGATGCGCCCATCGATCTCGGCCGCAATCGGCATGGGGCCATTGGCCGTGGGCAGGTAGAAGTACTGGCCCTGGCCGCCGCTGTTGGCTCCGCCCATGCCGTAGTCGCCCAGCAGGCTGGCGTTTTCATCGTAGAGGTAGGACCAGCCCAGGTGCTCTGCGTCGCTCGCCTTGGGGCTCCACAGGCGGGTGAAGAATTGCTGGATGCTTTGCAGCAAGCCCAGGTCTTCTTCGTCTTCGTCCAATGCGTTGGAGCTGGTGTTGTACAGCGCCTCGGTCTTGAAGACGCGCTGGCCCAGGGCGTTGTGGGCGTATTTGGTGGTGGGGGCGTCTGGGCTTTGCCCAGTACTGGCGCTTTGCAGGCGGCCCTGGCTGTCGTAGCTGTAGCGGTGCAGGCTGGTGGGTTGCAGGCTGCTTGCGTTGTAGCGACGAACGCGCCTGTGCGCCCGCCTGCGGCGTGGAGTTTGAAGTGAAATTGAGCTCCAGCGCTTATGGGGTGTCATTTATCGCTATTGTTTAAGGAGCCAATCGTGTTCTGTGAGGTGGGCTGTCTCAACACTCTTGGTCACTCCAATCCCAACCTCACACGGTAACCGCGGAGTACACCGGGACTCACTGAACCCGCAGGAATTCGCCCAAGGAAGTCAGACTCCAGTGCAATTTCACAGCTGGTCGGACTGGGCTGGTACTCGGTAAGAAAAGCCAGAAGTGGCTCAATTTCATCGAATTTTTCCAGCGCTATGCATAGACGAATCAGGTCGCCTGTGCATTGCCGAACCATATCCTGCGCGTGGCGCGCCTTTTCAACAGAGCGAACCGCGTAAGGATATGCCCTTGCTGGTTCATGGCAGTCATAGGCGAGGTGCGAGGCCATCATCATCGAAGGAAGAGGATCGTCGGGAAGCTTGTCCTCTGCCAAACTCAGTAGGCCGAGTATTCGCTGCGATGCGTTTGCATCAACAAACGTAGCGTTGGCACGTATCAAGTCAACGCGGAGTTCGCACTCCAACGCCAGCAGCGCTTCACCTTGGTTTTCAATGTCGTACGACTCAAGCTCAGCTTTGACAGACGCCAAGAACGTACTAGCGTCAGATTGCAGCGCGAGTACCTTCCGCTGCTTTGCCCAAGAGTCCCATTCGTTCATCGTCTTCCTCCGTTGCCGCTGTCAGGACGCCACGGTTCGGGCGCACTAGGCGGCATGGTGCCCCCGTTGCCGAGACACAGCGCCAGTCTGTCGTTGGCACGATCCCGACACGCTCTTACCCAGCGAGCACCAAAGCCAGCCCACTTCTGACAAGCCTTGTGTTCTTCATTCCATTTTTCTTCGCAGGATTCTTCTGGAAAACACGAATTAATGAAATTAATAATCGGTTTAAATGGGTTCGGAAATGTAATTGGAGGCGGCGGCGGAAGGTAAGGGTCAATTGGTGGATCAGGCTGCCACGTGCATCCAAGAGGAATAATACAAAGCCAGCGCAACCCGTCCGGATCCACTCGGCTCAGCGCATTCCCCCCCACATACGCAAACCGATTCCACCCCCCCTCCAGCCCAATCGGATCCCCCTGCGTATACCTCCCGGTCTTCGGATCGTAGCTGCGGAAGTAGTTGTAGTGCAGCCCCGTCTCTTCGTCAAAGTACTGCCCAGGGTAGCGCAGGTTAAAGCGCACCGGCGGGATGCTGGTGGAGCCTGTCGTGGGGGTTGTCGTCGCATCCGTGAAGCGATTGGCCCCCAGGGTGGGCGCTTCATCCCCGTAGGCGCTGTAGGCCCATTGCCAGGCGGTCTGGCCGTCGGCTTGCGTGAGTCTGCGCGGGGTATTCAGGTGGTCACTGTGGATGGCGTAGATGCGCCCATCGATCTCGGCGGCAATAGGCATGGGCCCGCTGGCCGTGGGCAGATAGAAGTACTGGCCCTGGCCGCCGCTGTTGGCCCCGCCCATGCCGTAGTCGCCCAGCAGGCTGGCGTTTTCATCGTAGAGGTAGGACCAGCCCAGGTGTTCTGCGTCGCTCGCCTTGGGGCTCCACAGGCGGGTGAAGAATTGCTGGATGCTTTGCAGCAAGCCCAGGTCTTCTTCGTCTTCGTCCAATGCGCTTGAGCTGGTGCTGTACAGCGCCTCGGTCTTGAAGACGCGCTGGCCCAGGGCGTTGTGGGCGTATTTGGTGGTGGGGGCGTCGCTCCCCTGCCCGGTGCTGGCGCTTTGCAGGCGGCCTTGGCTGTCGTAGCTGTAGCGGTGCAGGCCGTCGGTTTGCAGGCTGCCTGCGCTGTCGTACTGGTAGTTGACGCTGGCGCTGGCGCTGGCGCTGCCGGTGCTGCTGGTGCTGGTTTGCTCAAAGCCGAGCAGTTTGTTGTGGCCGGCCTCTGTGCTGTAGCTGCGCGTGGTGGAGGTGCCGGCGCGTTCGCGCTGGCTGCCGAGGAGGTTGCCGTTGGTGTCGTACTGGAAGGCGATGGTGTCGGGCGGCGCGCCAGCGGCGGTGGTTTTGGTGAGGCTGGCCAGGCGCCCAGCGTTGTCGTAGCTGGCGCTCCAGGTGATGGTGGCCTGGCTGATGGTGCTGGCCTGCGGGTTGGTGTTGGCCGGGCGCCAGAGTTTTTGCTTGAGGGTGACGATGCGCCCTGCTGCGTCGTATTGGTAGCTGCCCAGCTCGGTGGCGGTCAACTGGCCGGCGCTGTTGTAGCTGCGTGTGGCCGGGATGGCGGCGGTGCCGCCCGGCAGGCTCCAGCTCCAACCGGTGGGCTGGCCCAGGGGGTTCCAGGTGATGCCTTGCACGATGGCCTGGCCGGCCCAGGTGAGGCCGGTGATCTGACCGGTGGCGTCGTACTGGTATTGCAGGATGCGGCCGTCGGGGTAGGTGATGGCGGCGAGCAGGCCGCCCTCGGCGTATTGGTAGCCGACGCTGCGGGCGTGGCCGTTGAGGAGGTCCTGGGTTTTCGGCAGGCCACAGGCCAGGGCATGGCGAACACTGCAAATTCTGAAGCGAAATTTGGCTCTAGCGCTTGATGGGCAAGCGCTGGTAGCTATAGAAAATAGAGCAGAAAGCAATTAACCCTCGTGGATGGAGTTCGGATGCTGCACTTCGGATTTTGAGACCGCCTTAATTCACAAAATACAGTATCCAAGATGCGGTTCCAGCAACTGCCAGCATCATTCCAATATCGCAATATTTTTTCCCCTTCTCACTATATCTTTCTCGTTCCAAAAACCACCATAGGGACCATCCAATATATTTATCAAAATATGTTGGATGACTCATATGTTTGGTCACAGCAATTCCCAAGAATGCATACGCCAAGCCACAAATAACGCCAAAAATAATCAATACTGTTTGATCAATCATTACCAACTGCTCCCCATATTGATAGAGGGGATCATTTTCAGCCCGTATTCCGGAGCCCCGCCGCAATCCCATTGATCAAGATGTGAATTCCGGTCTGCACCCGCTCGTCGCCCTGCCCGGCGCGCCAGCCGCGGATCAGCTCGACCTGCAGGTGGTGGAGCGGGTCGATGTAGGGGAAGCGGTGGCGAACCGCCTTGTGTGTTCAGCGGGGCCGTGAAAACGCAGCGGCAAACTCTTGCATTTTGGCGCTCAGCGCTCCAGCGCCTGTTTGAGATCCATCAACAGGTCGTCCGGGTGCTCAATCCCCACACTCAGTCGGACCATGCCCTCCCCCACGCCCGCTGCCGCGCGCGCCTCGGGCGAGACAAAGCTGTGCGTGGTGCTGGCCGGGTGGCAGGCCAGGCTGTCCACGTCGCCGAGCGATACGGCCTGAGCGAAAAGTTTGAGTGAATTGAGCACGCTGGCAGCGGCGAAGCGCTCGCCCTGTGCCAGTTCAAAGGTCACCATGCCGCCAAAGCCGCCTTCCATCTGGCGCTGCGCCAGGGCGTGCTGCGGGTGGCTGGGCAAACCCGGGTAGTGCACGGTGCGCACGGCGGGGTGTCCAGCGAGGAACCGCGCCACGGCCAGCGCGCCGTCGCAATGCGCCGCCATGCGCAGCGGCAGCGTCTTGATGCCGCGCAGGAACAAAAAAGCCTCCTGCGCCGCCAAACTGGCGCCGATATGGCCCAGGCCCGTCTTGCGGATTTGCGCAATGTGCGCCGCCCTGCCCGCCACCAGCCCGCCCGTGGCGTCGCCGTGGCCGCCCAGGTATTTGGTCATGGAATGCACCACCAGGTCGATGCCATGCGCCAGCGGGCGCGTCAGGCACGGCGTGCAGAACGTGTTGTCGGCCACGGTGAGGGCGCCGTGGGCACGGGCCGTGGCAGCCACGGCCGCCAAGTCGTGCATCTGCAGACTGGGGTTGGTCAGCGGCTCCACCCAAACCATGCGCGTGGCGGGGCTGAGCGCCGCCGCCAGGCCGGTGGCCGTGGCGTCGGTCACGCGCAGGCCCCAACGCTCGCCCAGCGAGCGCAGCAGGCCTTCGGTGCCGCCGTACAGCGGGCCCAGAAACACGAGTTCGTCTCCGGGTTGCAACAGTGCCAGTACCGTGGCCGCTGTGGCGGCTGTGCCACTGGCAAAGGCCACCGCCGCCTCGGCGCCTTCCAGGTCGGCCATCTTGGCCTCCAGCGCGGCCACGGTGGGATTGCCATAGCGGCCGTAGCGGTAGCCCTCGGCTTCGCCGGCAAAAATGGCCGCGCCGCGTTCCAGGCTGCCATAGGCAAAGGCCGTGCTTTGGGTGATCGGCATGGCGATGGCGCCGCTGGCGGGATCGGGGTGCTGGCCGGCGTGGACGGCGCGGGTGCGAAGGTGGGTCATGCAAGCTCTTTCAGACGCAAAGGGCGCCATTCTTTAACAATTTGATAGCACTCTCTATAGAGCAGGTATGCGCTAGGGAGCCTCTGCACGAATCGTCGCGCCGTGTGCATCTGCGGCCTCGGGCGATCTGCAGCGTTGCAGATCCTCGCGATAGCTTCGGCTATCGCTGCGGTTTGCGCCTTGCAGCTCATCCCGATCCGCAGCGCCCACTTGCCACGCGATTCGTGCAGAGGCTCCCTAGCCCTGCTTTTATGTCTAACTCCAGTATGCGAGTGCCCAGCCGGCGGCGGCGGCAAAGGCCACCACCCAGACCGGCGACAGCCGCGCGAGGCTGAGCAAGGCCCAAGCAGCCAGCGCCAGGGCGGCGTCGGCGCGGCTGTGGATGGCGCCGGTCCAGACCGGGTCGTACAAAGCGCTGAGCAGCAGCCCCACCACGCCCGCATTGACGCCGGCCATGGCGCTGCGCATGCCTTGGCGCTGGCGCAGCACCTCCCAGAAAGGCAGCGATCCGAGCAGCAGCAAAAATCCGGGGAGAAAGATCGCGCAGAGCAGCAACAGCGCGCCGGCCACGCCGTGCCAGGCGCCTGGCAGCAGCGCGCCAAGGTAGGCGGCAAAACTGAACAGCGGCCCAGGCACGGCCTGCGCCGCGCCGTAGCCGGCCAGAAAATCGCCCTGGGACACAAGGCCCGCCGGCACCACGCTCGCCTCCAGCAAGGGCAAAACCACGTGTCCCCCGCCAAAGACCAGGGCGCCAGCGCGGTACACGCCGCTCATCGCCGAGAGTGCCGGTGACCCTGTGCCAGCGGCCCACAGCGGCAGCACCACCAACAGCGCGAAAAAAACCACCAGGGCAACGACGGCCAGGGAGCGGGACACCGCAATCGCCGGCGCCGCTATCGCATCGTTTGCGCCGGACGCCGCAGCGCCCACCCCTGTGTCCCGCAACCACCACAGGCCGAGCAGACCGCACAGCAACAGCGCCACCAGTTGCGCAGCCGCCGTGGGCGCGAGCAAGGTGAACAAGGCGGCAAGCATGGCCAAGGCGGCGCGCGGGCGGTCTGGGCAGAGGCTGCGCGCCATGGCCCACACGGCCTGCGTCACCACGGCCACGGCCACCACCTTGAGGCCATGCACCCAACCCGCCGCGGCAAGCGCGGGGTGGGCCGACAGGGTCTGGGCAAACAGCAGCAGCGCGGCGGCAGAGGGCAAGGTAAAACCCACCCACGCAGCCAGAGCCCCCCAGAGCCCTGCGCGGGTCATGCCCAGCGCCATGCCCAGCTGGCTGCTGGCCGGGCCGGGCAGGAACTGGCACAGCGCCAGCAGCTCGGAGTAGCGTGCGTCGCCCAGCCAGCGGCGGCGCTCCACCAGCTCGGCGCGGAAATACGCCAGGTGCGCCACTGGCCCGCCGAACGAGGTCAGCCCAAGACGCAGAAACGTGAAAAACACCTCCAGAAAGGCCGAGACACGCCCGCCGCCGCCAGGGGTCGTCATGCTGCCATCGTGTCCGGGGATCGGCCGCGCTGAAGGAAACACTGCACTAGGGCGTATCGGGAAACAGCGCCGCCCAGCAGGCCGGATCACCCGCCAACAAGTCGAGATCGGCAGTCGTTGGCTTGTCGCAGGGCTTGGCGCCAAGCGTTTGCGCCAGGGCGATGGCGGCGGGCGAAAAATAGGCAATCACCTCGCACTGCAAGCGGCCTTCCAGCTCGTGCCGGGCGAAGACGGCCATGTCTGCCGGACGGCCTGCGGCCGCGAACAAAGGCTCGAACTGCTCGCGCAATTGCTCCTTGGGTTCGAAGGCCAGAACCCCATCACCCAGCGATTGGGAAAACCAGGTCTGCATGGTGAGGTCCTTTCTCTCAATATATCGCGGGGACAGTGCCCTCGGCAACCCTAGCCCGCACGCAATGGCCGTGTTGCAAGCAATGCCTTCAAGGCGGCTGCCGTGCGCGCTGCCGCACCCCGGTGGGCGGTGGAAAACGCCTCGGCCTGCACGCGCCCAAGGGCGAGCCGGGCGCGGTCACCCGCCCATTGGCCTGCGGCCAGCATGCCCTCGGCCATGTTGGCCACGCGCACGGCGGCGCCTGCGCCGCGCGCCTGCTCGGCCACCTCGGCAAAGTTGAACGTATGGGGCCCCATCACCACGGGGCAACCGCAGGCCGCTGCCTCGATCAGGTTCTGGCCACCCAGCGGCGCAAAGCTGCCACCCAGCAGCGCCACATCGGCCAGGCCGTAGTACAGCGCCATCTCGCCCAAGGTATCGCCCAGCCACACATCAGCATCCTGCGGCGGCTGGCCCCACTGGCTGCGGCGTGCGACGCGCAGGCCGGCACTGCTGAGCAGGGCAAACACTTCGTCAAAGCGCTGCGGGTGGCGCGGAACGATCAGCCATTGCACAGCCTGGGGCGCTTGATTTGCTTCTGCATTGATAGCTGGAAGCGCTTGTCCCACCTGCGCTGGAGCCCTGTTTTTTATAAAATTTTGTAGCCAAAGCGCCTCTTCCCCCTCGCGGCTGCTGGCCAGCAGCAGCACGGGCCGCGAGCAGGCCGCGCGCCATTCGCGGCCCTGGGCGAGCAGGGCGGCGTCGGGCTCGGCGTCGAACTTGAGGTTGCCCAGCACGCCCTGGACGGGAGCGCCCAATTGGCGCAGTCGCTGGGCGTCCGCGTCGGTCTGCGCCCAGACAGCACGCAGGCCGCCATACGCTGGGCGTGAGAGGCTGGCAATGCGCAAGGCGGCCGCCAGCGACTTTTCGCTCAGGCGCGCGTTCGCCAGCACCAGCGGCACGCCGCGCGCCTGGCACCCGGCGACGAGGTTGGGCCAGACCTCGGTTTCCATCAAGATGCCCACCGCAGGGTGAAATTTCCGCAGAAAGCGCTCGACCGCGCCACGCGTGTCCCAGGGTTGCCAGACCTGGATGTCACCTGGCAGCAGCAGGCGTTCGCCCTCCGTCCGGCCTGTGGCGGTGCCGTGGGTCAGCAGCAAGCGCATATCCGGCCATTGCGCACGCAGCTCGGCCAACAGAATGCCGGCGGCGCGGGTCTCGCCAAGCGAGACGGCGTGAATCCACAGGAAGCTGCCCTGGCCGCTGGTGCTGCTCAATGGCATCAGGCTGTCGAGCGGACGGGCGTAGTAGCCAAAGCGCTCCGCCACCGCCGTGGCATAGCCCTTCTCGGCTCGGGCGCGGCGGCGCAGTTTGCGGCGCACCAAGGGCTGGGCCAGCCAGACCAGGAGGGAATACAGCCAGAGCGCCGCGCTTGACATGATCAGGTGCGCCGCGTGTCAGTGCGCTGCCGACTGCAACTGCGCATCCGGCTTGGCGCGGCGCAGCAAGGCGAGCATGTCGGCTTCGATGCGCGCGAGCGCCTCGGGCGTCTGCCCCTCGAAACGCAGCACCAGCACCGGCGTGGTGTTGCTGGCGCGGATCAAGCCAAAACCATCGGGCCAGTCCACGCGCAGGCCGTCAATGGTGTTCACCACGGCAGGCGCCGCGAAAGCATCGACGGCCAGCTTTTGCAATGCCTCGCTGACGCGGTGCGGCTCGCCCTCCTCGCAGACCACGTTGAGCTCGGGCGTGGAGCAGCTGGTGGGCAGGGCTTCGAGCACGGCGCCGGCATCCGGGCTGCGGCTCAAGATTTCGAGCAAACGGCAGCCGGCGTAGGTGCCGTCGTCAAAGCCGTACCAGCGCTCCTTGAAGAAGATGTGGCCGCTCATTTCGCCGCCGAGCGGCGAATCCAGCTCTTTCATGCGCGCCTTGATGAGCGAGTGGCCGGTTTTGTACATCACCGGCACGCCGCCGGCCGCTTCAATGGCAGGCGCCAGGCGCTGGGTGCATTTCACGTCGAACAAAATGCTGGCGCCGGGCACGCGGGAGAGCACGTCGCCCGCAAACAGCATCATCTGGCGATCCGGGTAGATGTTGGCGCCGCTCGGCGTCACGATGCCCAGACGGTCCCCATCGCCGTCGAACGCCAGGCCAAGCTCGGCGTCGCCCGACTGCAGCGCGGCGATCAAATCGCGCAGGTTCTCGGGTTTGCTCGGGTCGGGGTGGTGGTTGGGGAAATTGCCGTCCACCTCGGAAAACAGCTCGGTCACCTCGCAGCCCAGCGCGCGGAAGATGGCCGGGGCCGTGGCGCCGGCAATGCCGTTGCCGCTGTCGATGACGATCTTCATCGGCCGCGCCAGTTTCACGTCGCCCAGAATGCGCGCGCGGTAGGCCGGCAGCACGTCGGCGTGGCCCATGCTGCCGCCAGCGGCCAACTTCCAGCTGCGCTCTTCGATGGTGCGGCGCAGCGCCTGAATCTCGTCGCCAAAGATGGCGCGGCCGGCCAGCACCATCTTGAAACCGTTGTAGTCCTTGGGGTTGTGGCTGCCGGTGATCTGGATGCCGCTTGTGCACAGCGTGCTGGCGGCGAAATACAGCATGGGCGTGGTGCATTGGCCGATGTCGATGACGTCGAGGCCGGTTTCGGCCAGGCCCAGGATCAAGGCGGTGGACAGTTTGCTGCCCGAGAGGCGGCCATCGCGCCCCACGGCCACGCGGCGCTCGCCCGCATCCATCGCCGCCGTGCCAAAGGCCCGGCCCAGGCCACGGGCCACTGCTTCGTTCACCGTCTCGGGCACCACGCCGCGAATGTCATAGGCTTTGAAAATGGCGGGAGACAGGTGCACGGGGTGGTCTTTCTTCTTCAATAGGGCAGCGGCAAACGATTGTAGGGGCCTGCCATGCCGCGCCTTTTCTACCATCTACCGGCCAAAATCCGCAGGTCCGAAAACGGCTAGCAACAACCGGGCGCGGCCCTATCATTTGCCCATGCCCCGCCCGCCATCCCGTATGAAAAACACCGCTCAGGCCGCACGCGCCGATGCCGGCCGCTACCTGGCGCTGTGCGCCCGGGATGCACGCTTTGACGGGCAGTTCTTTACGGGCGTGACCTCCACCGGCATCTACTGCCGCCCGGTCTGCGCCGTGCGCACGCCCCGGCCGGAGAACTGCCGCTTTTTCGATCTGGCGGCGCAGGCCGAGCAGGCCGGGTTTCGCCCCTGCCTGCGCTGCCGACCCGAGGTGGCGCCGGGCCAACTGGCCTGGTCCACGCAGGACGCCACCGCCCTGCTGCTGCAGCATGCGCTGCGGCTGATTGCCAGCGGCGCCGAGGGCGCAGCGCCGGTGGCTCAGTTGGCACAGAGCCTGGGTGTGAGCGACCGGCACCTGCGGCGCATCTTCGAGGCGCGCCTGGGCATTACGCCGCTGCAATACCTGCAGACCCAGCGCCTGCTCACCGCCAAGCATCTGCTGACCGACACCACCTTGAGCGCGACGCAAGTGGCGCTGGCCAGCGGTTTTGGCAGCGTGCGGCGCTTCAACGACGCCTTTGCCCGGCAGTACCGCCTGAATCCGACACAATTGCGCCGCAACAGCGCCGCGCCAGCACCGGACGCGCCATCGGGCCAACCGCAACCGACCATGGCGCTGCGCCTGGCCTACCGCCCGCCGCTGGACACCGCAGCCTTGCTGGGCTTTTTCGCCACGCGCCAGATTCCAGGGATGGAGCAGGTGGATACCGCCGACGGCGCTTCCGTGCTGCGGCGCACCGTGCGTATGGGCAGCGGCGCACAGGCATGCAGCGGCTGGATCGCGCTGCGCTTTCACGCCGAGCGCTTTCACCCAGAACGCTGCGAGCTGCTGCTGGAGGCAAGCGACACCCTCGCGCCGCAGCTGGGTGCGGTCATGCGGCGCGTGCGCAGCATGCTGGACCTGGACGCGGACCCGGCGGCCATCAACGCGCGGCTGCATGCGGATTTTCCGGACGGCAACGGCCTGCGCGTGCCCGGTGCCTGGGACGGTTTCGAGACCGCCGTGCGCGCCGTGCTGGGCCAGCAAGTCACGGTGGCGGCCGCGCGCACCCTGGCGGGGCGGCTGGTGGCGCGCTTTGGCGAGCTCATCACCACGCCCTGGCCGACGCTCAGCCACCTGTTCCCCAGCGCTGCGGTGCTGGCCGCTGCGTCCGGCGATTCCCTCGGTCAATTGGGCATCGTTCGCCAGCGCCAGGGCGCGATTGCCGCGCTGGCGCGGGCGGTGGATTCTGGCGAGCTGCGCCTGGAGCCTGGCGCCGACGTGGAGCGCACGATGTCGCAACTGCGCGCCCTGCCCGGCATTGGCGACTGGACGGCGCAGTACATCGCCATGCGGGTGCTGCGCTGGCCCGACGCCTTTCCCGCCGGCGACGTGGCGCTGCAATCGGCGCTTGGCGTGCGCCAGGACCCGCGCCCGGCACGCGCCGCCGAAGCCGCTTCCGCCGCCTGGAAGCCCTGGCGCAGCTACGCCGTGGTGCGCGCCTGGGCCAGAGGAGCGGCGCCATGACGGCGTTGATTGCTATTAAACATATAGCTGTTAGCGCTTACCCAATAAGCGCTAGAGGCCATTTTCATTCATAATTCGTGCGCTTTCCTGCCTTTCGGCCGCAGCTTCGCGCACCTACCACCCCGCAGGAATCTTCCCATGCATTTCCATCCTGACACCGTGCAATCCCGCATCGACACGCCCTTGGGACCCGTGCGCCTGGCGGCATCGCCTGCCGGCCTGTGCGGCCTGTGGTTCGAAGGCCAGCAGCACCAGCCCGCGCAGCTGGACGGAGCCGCTGCCTGGCCAATGAGCGCCGCCCACCCTTTGCTGGTGGCGGCATCAGACCAACTGGGTACCTGGCTGGTTGGCGAGCGCCACCGCTTCGATCTGCCAGTGGACCTCTCTGGCGGCACACCGTTTCAGCAAGCGGTCTGGCGCGCGCTGCTGGACATTGCATGGGGCCAGACGCGCAGTTACAGCCAGGTGGCGCAGCTGGCTGGCGCTCCAGCCGCGGTGCGCGCGGTGGGGGCGGCCGTGGGGCGCAACCCGATTTCGCTGGTGGTGCCCTGCCACCGCGTGCTGGGCGCAAGCGGGGCATTGACCGGCTATGCCGGTGGGCTGGAGCGCAAGCACGCGCTCTTGGAGCGCGAAGGCGCCTTGCCGATCCCCCGCTCTGACAGCGCAGCGATGCGCCTGGCAGCATGAAAAGCGCCGCAGCGGCGCAGCCAGCACCCGCCTGGATGGGTGAATTTTTCCTGCTCTCCAGTCTGTGGGGCGCCTCGTTTCTGTTCATGCGCCTGGGCGCCGCGGAATTTGGCCCCTTTCCGACGGCGGGGCTGCGCGTGGCGCTGGCCACCGTGTTTCTCTGGCCCATTCTGGTGCACCAGGGCCAGTGGCCCGCGCTGCGCAAACATTGGCGGCCGGTGCTGCTCGGGGGACTGATCAATTCGGCCATTCCCTTTGCGCTCTATGCCTGGGCGGTGCTGCACATCACGACGGGCCTGGCTTCCATCCTGAACGCCACGGTGCCGCTGTTTGGCGCCGTTGTTGCCTGGCTGTGGCTGGGCGAGCGCATCGGGCGGCTGCGCTCGCTGGGCCTGGCGCTGGGGTTTTTCGGCGTGGCGCTGCTGGCCTGGCGGGCACCGGGCGGTGCCGGTGGCAAGTCGGATCTGGCGCTTTGGGCTGTGGCCGCCTGCCTGGGCGCGACCACGTGCTACGCCCTGGCAGCAAGCTATGCGCGGCGCTACCTGATGGACATTCCGCCCCTGGCCACCGCCACCGGTAGCCAGTTGGGCGCCGCCCTGTTTCTGGCACTGCCTACTGCCCTGACCTGGCCGGAGCAGATGCCCGGGCTGCGCGCCTGGGCCGCCGTGGGGGCCATTGCCGTTTTGTGCACCGGCATTGCCTACATTCTGTACTTTCGCTTGATCGTGCGTGTCGGCCCAAGCCGTGCGCTGGCGGTCACTTTTCTGGCGCCAGTGTTTGCCGTGTTCTATGGCGTGGTGTTTTTGAGCGAAACCGTGACCCTCTGGATGCTCGGTTGCGCGCTGGTGATCATCCTGGGCACCTTGCTCTCCACGGGTCTCCTGGGAGCACGTCGATTCCGGTAGACAAATCGCAGCCACTATCGCCTAAACTGGGCCCATGGCGCTTCCGCTCACCCGCACCGACCCTTTGCCTGCGGCCATGCAAGGCGAGGTGCAGGCGGTTGCCGAGGGCAGCGTGCGCAACCTCACCACGCTGCTGAGTTCCGAAGCCAAGTTCAGCGCCATATCCCACGCGCTCCCGGACCCCTGTGGCATCACGCGTGTGGCGGATGGGCGTTATATAGAAGTCAATCCAGCGTTTTGCGCGATGTTTGGCGCGCCGCGCGAGCAGATTCTCGGGCGCACCTCGCTCGAGCTGGAAATCTGGGCCAGCCCGCAAGAACGCGAGCGCCTGCTCGAAGCGCTGGCCCGCGACGGCCGGGTCCACCAACTGAGCATGAAGGCCCGCACGCAAGAGCGCGTCATTCCAGGCCTGATGTCGGTCTGCCCCGTAGAGGTGGATGGCGAAGACTGCATGGTGTTTGTGTTCCATGACATGACGCGGGAACAGCGCGTGCAGGATGAACTGCTCGCCGCCCATGCCCTGATGACGCAGGCGGGGCACATGGCCCAACTCGGGGCCTGGGAATCCGACGAGCATGGAACGGTGATTCGTTGGAGCGATGTCTGCTGCGAAGTGCATGGCATGCCGCTGGGAACGGCGCCGCCGCTCGAATACATCGAACAGTCCATCGCGCCGGCTTCACAGGACGCTTTGCGCAATGCGGCGCGTGCCTGTCTGCGCGATGGCACCGACTGGACGCTGGATCTGCAGATCATTCGGTCTGACAACGGCCAACTTCGCTGGATGCGCGCCCATGGCGAAGCCGTGCGCGAAGGCGGGCGTACGCTGCGGATGCAGGGCGTGATGCAGGACATCGACGCTGCGCACCGGGCTGAGCAGGCGCTGCGCGAGTCACAACAGCGCTTTCGGCTGATCTTTCAGATGCTGCCCTACCCCATGGGCATCACCCGCTGCGCCGATGGGACCTACGTGGATGTCAATCCCGCCTGGGAATCCATGACCGGCATCGCGCGCAGCGAAGCCATTGGCAGCACGGTGCTTTCGCTCGGCCTTTACAGCGCCGATGAACGCGCAACGGTCCTCGAGCCGGCCCTGCGCGGGGAAGAGGACACTCCCGTCGAAGCGACGCTGCGTTCGCGCGTGGGCCCGGCACTTACGGTGCAGCAGACGACACGCAAGATCATGCTGGGCAGCATCGAGTGCTGGCTGTTCGCGCTGCACGACATCAGCGACCGCAAGCGTGTCGAAGAGGCCATGCGCCAGCGCGAGGCGGTGCTCAGTCTCACTCTGGAAGCGGCGTCTGTCGGTCTGTGGGATTGCGACATCACGACGGGCCTCGTGACCGGAGACGCACGCTGGCACCACATGCGCGGCGTAAACCAGTCCGCCGAGCAGGCCGTGCCCTTTGACCAGTGTGCCGGCAGTGGCGATGGCCCGCGCATCTATGCGGAACTCAGACGCCACGCGCGCGCGCCTGCCACCAAATTTGACCTCGTCACCACGGTGCCCGGCGCCTTCGAGGGCAAGCGCTGGATGCGCAACCTGGGCAAGATCGTCGCCTGGGGCGCCGATGGCAAACCGGGCCGCATGCTCGGCGTCACCATCGACGTGACCGGTCAGCGCGAACAGGAACTCCTGCTCCAGCGCCTGGCCCACTACGACGCGCTCACCGACCTCCCCAACCGCGTGCTGATGGCGCGGCAACTCTCCGACGCCATGGAACAAGCCCGCGCCAGTGGCCAGTTGCTTGGGGTGGCCTACCTTGACCTGGACGGTTTCAAGCCCGTCAACGACCGCTTTGGCCATGACGCTGGGGACGAGTTGCTGCGCTGCGCGGCCCGACGTTTGAGCGCTGCGCTGCGGCCCCAGGACTGCGTAGCGCGCCTGGGCGGCGATGAATTTGCCATTTTGCTGCCCGAGCTTTCCTCCAGCGAAGATGCCCAGCGCGCGCTCGTGCGCCTGATGGGCAGCATTTCCGCGCCTTACACCCTGCAGGGCGAATCCATCTGCGTGACGGCAAGCATTGGGTACACGCTGTTCCCTCGCGACGACGCCGACGCCGACACCTTGGTGCGCCATGCCGACCAGGCCATGTATGCCGCCAAGCAGGCCGGGCGCAACCGCTTCCACGAGTTCGATGCCGCACAGGAGCGCGAGATGCTCCAGATGCGTGCCCAGATCGTCCATCTGCGTGAGGCCCTTGCAGCAGGCCAGTTCGAGCTGTACCTGCAGCCCAAGGTGGACATGCGTCTGGGCACGGTGGTGGGCGCTGAAGCGCTGGCACGCTGGAATCATCCGGAACGGGGCGTGCTCTCGCCGGGGGCTTTTTTGCCGTTCATCGAGGGGACCGAACTGGAGACGCTGTTCGGCGCCTGGGTGGTGGATGCGGGTTTGAGGCTGCTCGATGGCTGGTGCAGTGCGGGAATTGCGCTCCCGCTGAGCATCAACATCGCGGCGCCGCATTTGCAGCAGACAGATTTTGCGGCCTGGATGGCAGAGCAGCTCAAGGCCCATCCGCAAGCACCGGTGAACCTGCTGGACATTGAAATCACCGAAGCCTCGGCCCTGTTTCAACTGGACCGCGTGGCGCAGACCCTGCGCGAGCTGCGCGCGATGGGCATCACCATCTCGCTGGACGACTTTGGCACCGGCTATTCGTCGCTCACCTACTTGCGCCGCCTGCCGCTCAACACGCTCAAGATCGACCAGAGCTTTGTCAGCGGCATGATGGACCAGGCCGGCGATCTGGCCATTGTGCAAGGCGTCATTGGCCTGGCGCGCTCCTTTGGCTACAAGGTGATCGCCGAAGGGGTGGAAACCGAAGACCAAGGGCACATGCTGCTGCAAATGGGCTGCACGCAGGCTCAGGGCTATTTCATCGCCAGACCCATGCCAGCGCAAACCTTCCTCGCCTGGCTGCACACCTGGCAGGCGCCACAAGCCTGGGCGCGATGAAATTTATACTGAAATAGGCCGCCAGCGCTTATCGCATAAGCGCTGACAGCTATACATTTTGACGATCAGACGCCTACCATGGCGCGCACCTGTTGCAGTGCGGCGGGGTCTTCCATGGTCGTCAGATCGCCTGGATCGCGTCCCTCGGCCACCGCCTGCAAGGCGCGGCGCAGAAGTTTGCCGCTGCGCGTCTTGGGCAGCGTCGTCACAAAAAACACGCGCGAAGGGCGGGCCACGGCGCCCAGTTGCTTGTCCACCTGCTTCATCACTTCGCCTTCGAGCTTGAGGCGGGCCGCGGCGTCGTCAAGCCCGGTCGCGTCGCGCGGCACGGCAAACGCCATGGCCACCTGGCCTTTGAGGCTGTCGGCCACGCCCACCACGGCCACTTCGGCGATATTCGGGTGCGACGAGATCGATTCCTCGATCTCGCGCGTCCCCAGGCGGTGGCCGGCGACGTTGATCACGTCGTCGGTGCGGCCGAGGATGAAGTAGTAGCCATCGGCGTCGCGGATGCCCCAGTCGAAGGTGCTGTAGATCTGCCGGCCGGGAATGGTGCTCCAGTAGGTGCTGACAAAGCGCTCGTCGTCGCGCCACACGGTCTGCATGCAGCCTGGCGGAAGTGGGCCTTCGATGGCAACCACGCCCTTCTGGTTCGGCTTGGTCAGCTCTTCGCCGGTGGCCTCGTCGATCAGCTTGACGTTGTAGCCATACATGGCCTTGCCAGGGCTGCCAAATCGGGTGGTCTGCTGCTCGATGCCGTTGGCCAGCGTAAGAATGGGCCAGCCGGTTTCCGTCTGCCAGTAGTTGTCGATGATGGGCACGGCCAGCGCGTCGCTGATCCATTGCGCCGTGGGCTCGTCCAGCGGCTCGCCGGCCAGCCACAAGGCCTTGAGGGTCGAGACGTCGTATTTCTTGAGCCAGGAGGGATCCTGCTTCTTGAGCACGCGCACGGCCGTGGGCGCCGAGAACATGTGCGTAACCTTGTACTTCTCGACAATGCTCCACCAGACGCCCGCATCGGGCCGCGTCGGCAGGCCCTCGTACATGATCGTGGTCATGCCCGCGATCAGTGGGCCATAGATGATGTAGCTGTGGCCCACCACCCAGCCGATGTCGCTGGTGGCGAAAAACGTTTGGCCGGGCCGCGCATCGAAGATGTGCTTCATGCTGGCTGCCAGCGCCACGGTGTAGCCGCCGGTGTCGCGCTGCACGCCCTTGGGCTTGCCGGTGGTTCCGCTGGTGTACAGGGTGTAACTGGGGTGCGTGGATGGGAGCCACTCGCAGGGCACCTGCGTGTCCATGTGCTCGGCGCGCAGTGCGCTCCAGAGGTGGTCCCGGCCCGGCTCCAGCTCCATCGGCACCAGACCCCGGTCCACCAGCAATGCCGCGTTCGGCTTGTGTTTGGCCTGGCGAATGGCTTCGTCGAGCAGCGGCTTGTACGCCACGGCCTTGCCGCCGCGCGAACCGGCGTCGGCGCTGACGATGACCACGGGCTCGGCGTCGTCGATGCGGGACGCGAGCGACCCCGACGCAAAACCGCCAAACACCACGCTGTGCAGCGCGCCAATGCGTGCGCAGGCCAGCATGGCAAAAGCGGCTTCGGCCACCATGGGCATGTAGATCAGGACCCGGTCGCCCTTCTTGACGCCCAGCGCCAGCAGACTGGCCGCCATGCGCTGCACCTCAGCATGCAGTTCACGAAAGCTGTAACTGCGCTCGGTGTCGGTTTCGGTGGAAATGGCCACCAGTGCGGCCTGATCCGCCCGATCGGCCAGGTGGCGATCCACCGCGTTGTGGCACAAATTGGTGGTGCCGCCCACAAACCAGCGCGCAAACGGCGGGTTGCTGTAGTCGCAGACCTGCTCGGGCGGCGTCTGCCAATCGATCAGCCGGGCCTGGGTGGCCCAGAAGTTGTCGCGCTGATCAATGGACTGGCGGTAAAACTCGGCATAACTGGTCATGAAACACTCTCCTGGGCTGGGGCGGACTGCGCTGGGGCGCAGGTTTTGAATTCATAATTATTCATGACGGTCTTGCAGGAAGCTGACGCGGGCCTCCCTTTTCCCATGTTCCCGCTGACCGTCGCGCCGGCACAGCCTACGCCGATTTAACCTGGCAAGCCAGAGCGGGCTCCTTCGCTGCGCTTTTACTTGATGAGCGCGAGCGCTTCGCGGAACACCGGGTTTTCGCAGCTGGCCAGCCACTCGAAAGCCACCATTTCGGTGCTGACCAGTTCGGCGCCGGCGCTTGCCAGACGATCGTAGGCGGCGTCGCGGTTGCGTTCGGTGCGCGAGCTGCAGGCGTCCGTCACCACCCAGACCTCGAACTCGTCTTCCAGCAAGCCGAGCGCCGTTTGCAGCAGGCAGACATGCGCCTCGCACCCCGCAATGACGATGGCATTGCGCTCGGGCGCTTGCTGCGCTGTTTTCTGCAGGTGTTTGGGCAGGCTGCGGGCGTTGCCGGCCGGGGGCTTGGCAGGCGGGCGCAGCCACTCGCCCAGACCCTCTTCGGCGGCGCTGAAATGCATTTTCGCCAGCGTGTCCTTGCACAGCGCGCGCAGCTGCGCGTCGTTGGGCCCCAGGCGGGAGGGATTCTGCTCGGTGCCCCAGACGGGCACCTCCATGAGCCGGGCGAGACGCGCCAGGCGCAAGGCATTGGCGAGTGTGGCCTGTGCATCGTGGATGACCGGCATCAGCCGCTCCTGGTAGTCCACCAGCACCAGCTGGGATTCGGAGGCGTCAAGCAACATGAAAGGGTCCTTCGCGGGTTCTAACGCTCCATTGTCGCGTGTGGCGGCTGCCCCTGACGGCTTCACCAACTCAGTTCGCCCAGCGCACGACCCAGCGCCTGTGCCATGTAGACACAGTTGCTCGGATGGGGAACACAGTCGGTGCTCCAGAAGGCGCCAACGCCGCCGGCGTGCAGCGCCGCCAGATCGGCGTCCGCCAAGAGCGCATGGGTCACGGCGACATCCACCGAGGCGGCGCCTGCCGCCCGCAGCAAGCGGGTCGCTTCGATCAGGGTGCGGCCGGTGCTGGCGACGTCGTCGAGCAAAACCACGCTGCGCCCGCGAAAGTCCACATCCGGCAGCGTGACGATCACCTGGCGGTCGCCCTGGCGCGTCTTGCTGCAAACCGCATGCTCAAAACCGTGGCGGGCGGCCGCCTGGGCCACCCACTGCGCCGATTCGCCGTCCGGCCCCAGCAGCAGCGGCGCGCTTCGTTGCTCCGCGATCCAGTCGGCCAGCAGCGGCGCGCCACTGACCACGGCGCAGGCGCGGTCGGGAATAGCTTCGTCCAGGCGAGCGATGCGGTGCAAATGCGGGTCCACGGTGACCACGGCATTGACCATTCGACCCAAAAACGGCCCGACGATGCGTTGGCTCACCGCTTCCCCAGGCTGAAAAGCGATGTCCTGGCGCATGTATGCGAGGTACGGCGCGACCAGGGCGAGCGATTGAACCCCGAGCGTGCGCGCGGCCTCGGTGGCAAGCAGCAGCTCAACGAGCTTTTCGTTGGGTTGGTGCAGGCTGCGCAGCAGCACGGCGCGCGCCGGCAAGCGGCCTGCAGCGTCCACTGGCAGGCGCAGCTTGATCTCTCCATCCGGGAAGCGGTGGCATTCGATCGCCAGGGGCCGCAGACCGGTGGCAGCGGCCAGGCGCCCTGCGCTTTCGGCTTCGTCGGCAAAGTGAAGCAGGCAGGCAGCGGGTTCTGCGGGACGGGGCATGTTCAGTTTTCTTCCAGGGAGGGGCCGGGTGGCACGGCGCCGTCAATTCGGTAGCCGCTCGCACGCACGCAGGCCTGGCGCGCAAACTCGAGGTCGGCAGGGAAGCTGGCGTGCACACGGTAAAGGGCAGTGTCGGGCGCCACGCTGGCGCCCAGCTTGCACAGCAGATCCACGCCCGCGCCCTGCGCCGTGGGCGCACCGGCCAGGCGGGCGATGCGCGCCATTTGCAGGTTGTCGATGGCGGTGACCACCCCGGCGACGGGCGCATACACCTCGAACTGCAAGCTGCCCAACTGCGGATGCTCGGGGTCAAAGGCGCAGGCCCCTTGCGCCGCAATGATGGCCTGCATGCGCGCCAGCGCCCGGCCCGAATCAAGGATGTCGCGTGCAATCGCATAGCCTGCGCCGCCTCGCACGTCGGGGTGAAATTCGATCATGCGTCCCGCCAGGCGCAGCGCTTTTTCGCGCAGATCGGTGGGTGCGCGCGGGTCGCCCTGCAGCACGCGCATCACGTCGCGCGCCTCCAGCACCGGGCCCACGCCCTGTCCGATTGGCTGGCTGCCATCGGTAATGACCACGTCCAGCACCAGGCCCAGGCGCCGCGCCACGTATTCAAACAGGCGGCGCAGGCGCTGCGCCTCGGGCACGGAGCGCACCTTGGCGGTAGGCCCTATGGGAATATCGAGCAGCAGGTGGGTAGAGCCGGCAGCGATCTTTTTCGACAGGATGGAGGCCACCATCTGTCCGGGCGAATCAATGGACAGCGGCCGCTCGACGGAGATCAGTACGTCGTCTGCCGGCGAGAGCTGCGCAGTGCCACCCCAGACCAGGCAGCCGCGGTACTCGCGCACGATGTTGTGCATATCGGCCAGGGGCAGTTCGACACGGGCCAGCACCTCCATGGTGTCGGCCGTTCCGGCCGGCGAGGTGATGGCGCGGGAGGACGTTTTTGGGCAGAGCAGCCCGTGCGCGGCAACGATAGGTACCACCAGCATCGAGGTGCGGTTGCCCGGTATTCCGCCAATGCAGTGCTTGTCCACCACCAATGGCTCGTGCCAGTCGAGGCGCTGGCCGCTGGCCGCCATCGCGTCGGTCAGAAAATACACCTCCTCGCGGTCGAGTTCATCGCGCGCGCAGCCGACGACAAAGGCGGTGAGCTCGATCTTGGAATAGCGCTTCTCGACAATGTCGCGCACGATGGCGCGAAAGTCTTCCCGCACCAGGCGCTCCCCGGCCAACTTGCGAAACAGCGCGCCCATGGACGCCGGACGTTCGGCGGGGGCCACCGAAATGCTGTGGCCCTCGGAGACATCGAGTTGCGCAAAGGCATCTTCCGAGAGCCCTACTTCGTCCCGCGCGACGATGCGGTCGTCATCCACCACATTGAGCGTGGCCAGAATGCGCTGGCCGTTGGCGCGCACCTCGATCTTGGAGAGCGCCTGAAAACCCTCGGCCCGGTAGGCCTCGCAATCGCGGTGCAGGTAGGCGACGTTTTCGCGCCAGGTGTCGATGGCCACACGGCGCAGTGCCAGGCACGAGCGCTGCGGCGTCGGGCCTGCGCCAGGCTCAGGGGATTGGGGAGAACCCAGGGATTCGGATGCAGTCACGGAAAACGTCCCTCAAAACAGGATGTGTGGCAGCTGGGGCCCGTTGGCCGACGCCCCGCGTCACACAGCTTAGCTCAGCAGTCCGTCTGACAGACCGAAAAAAGCGCCTGGAAGTGCAGGATTGCGATCGTGTTACCCTCGGCGCCCATGCCACGTTGGATTTTTCCCCTGCTCATCGCCGCTGCCTGCTCTCAGGCGGCCATTGCAGCTCCCACCGAAACCCTGGCCGAAGCCGAAGTGGCCTCGCCGCAAGCTCCCGTATCTGTCTCGGTACCGGTGAAAAGCGAATCCGCTGTGATGCGCTCGTTCGAGCAGGCAGGGCACACCGTGGCAGGCAACACCTCGGCTCTGGTGACCACTGCCATGGGCTTCATTGGTTTGCGCTACCGCCGCGGCGGCAACAGCGCCGAGACGGGCTTTGACTGCAGCGGTTTCGTGCGCGCCGTCTACGAAAAAACAGCAGGTCTGGTGCTGCCGCGGCGCGCCAAAGACCAAGCCGCCAGCACCGAAGTGATCGATAAGCGCGATCTCAAGCCCGGCGATCTGGTGTTCTTCAACACCATGCGCCACGCCTTCAGCCATGTGGGCGTGTACTTGGGCGATGGCAAATTCATTCATTCGCCACGCACCGGGCAGCAGGTACGCGTAGAAGACATGCAGGCCAGCTACTGGCAGCGGCGCTTCAACGGCGCACGCCGCGTGGCGCTTGACGGCGATGCCGTTGCACGCTTGAGTCTCGCTCAGAGTCTGAGCCAATAGCCTTTGCAAGGCGATGCCGGTCGGCTCCGGGTTTACTCCGCCGGAATCACGCGGATGGTAGTGACTTCGCTACTTTCTATGCCGCCGCGTATGTTGGTTGGGCGGGCATCCGGGTTGCGACGCAACTCGCGGGCAAAAGCCATATCGTCCTGGTAGGTGGCACGCGCCTCACGCTCGCAACTCTTTCGCTCTGCCGCTTGCTCACGGCACGCCGCCAAATTCTGTTTCAGACCGCCGCCCGCCTCACGAATGGCGGTGCGGTAGCGCTGCTCGGGCGTGGTGTCGGGTTGCGATCCGCGCTCCAGCGAGGCCTCGTAGTTCTGGGCGAAGGCGAAGCCGGGCACGGCCAGCAGGGCCGTCAAGAGCAGCGGCGCGAGCCACGTGGTTCGATTGCGTGGTGATGTTTGCATGGCGATTTCCTCGTGGATCCGTGCAGACCGTGCAGAGGCGCACGTTGCTTGGATCGGTCGGGTCAGCTTAATTCCGGGCACGCACTGGCCGCTGTACGCAAGGGGCGCGCTACCATGTCGGACCGCGCCCACACAAGGCTTTTTGCTGACATGGACACTCTCCCAACCGCCAAGGCGCACGACAAGGCCTACCTGCACAGCCTGCTGGCCCAGCGCAACCAGGACAGCACCCCCCAGCCAGAAATTGACGCGGCCATAGAAGCCGCCTTTGTGCGCACCGTGGCCATGCTGGTGCTGGATATGTGCGGCTTCAGCAGTACGACCAGCCGGCTCGGGGTCATCCACTTCCTGGCGATGGTCCACCAGATGGAGCAAGCCGCCGTGCCGGCGATTGTTGGCAATGGCGGCGTTGTGATCAAGCAAGAGGCAGACAACCTCTTCGCCGTGTTTTCGGACCCCTTGCACGCGCTGGAGGCGGCGCTGGACGTTGTCCGCGCGCTCGACGCCATGAACGCCGTTCAGCCACCAGACCGTGCTCTGCGGGTCAGCATGGGCATTGGTTTTGGCCCCACGCTGGTGATTGCCGAGAGCGACCTGTTTGGCGCGGAGATGAACCTGGCCTGCAAGCTGGGGGAAGACATTGCCGGCCCCAGACAAATCCTTCTGACTCCTGCTGCCGTCGCTGGCCTTCCTTCAGGCCAGTACCGCTTTCGCGAAATTTCTCCCACCATTGGCGCAGCGCCGCAGAGCGCGTTCGAATTTGAAGCCAGTCTGCTGAAGAAGCCGCTCGGCACGCACGGCCTGCGATGATCAGGCCATGCCACGTATCTTTCCTGCCCCCCGCCCCGCCAAAGCAGCTGCAGCCGAAACTGCCCAGAATACGGCCATTCAGACCGCCGCCCAACGGGCACGCAAGCTGCTTAATCGCCGTGCCTTGGTGGCTGCGGTAGCCAGCACCGTGCCCGTGCCCGGCCTCGACTGGGCGGTGGATGCCGCCCTGCTCTCGCGTCTGCTGCCGCAAATCAGCGCCGAGTTTGGGCTGACGCCTGCGCAGCTCGATGCGCTGGATCCGCACAAACGCGAGCAGGTGCAAAAGGCCGTGGCCATGGTGGGCTCGGTGCTGATCGGAAAGTTCATCACCCGCGACCTGGCGCTCAAGGCGGTGCGCACCGCAGGCATGCGCATGACCACGAAGCAGCTAAGCAAATACATTCCGCTGGCAGGCCAGGCCGTGTCGGCGGCCCTGGGCTACGCCACGCTGCGTTTTCTGGGCGAACAGCACATCCGCGACTGCATCGCCGTGGCCGAGGCGGCGCAGCTCAGGCTGCCGCCACCTGCAGTCTGATCGCTACGTATTTTGTAGCTTCGAGCGCTTATCCAGTAAGCGCTAGAGCGTTATTTTATGGAACTTTATAGCTGCCCCGGACAAAGAATGGAGAGCGTGCGTTTGTCGCAGGGCGGGAGCCGGGGTGTGCGCCCGGCGGCGCAGTAACTTTCTTTCCAGCGAAAGAAAGTCACCAAAGAACGCCCGCCCTACTGTCCGTGTCCCTGCGCTGCGCTTCGGGCAACCTGCGATGCTCGTGCCGGACGGGGTCTCGCTCAACTCGCACCTGCGGTGCTCAAACAGACGCGAGCCCTGATCCGCCCGCCCCTGCGCTTCTCGGCACGGCCACAAGGGCTCAGACATCCTTACGGGCCATTGCTGCGCTCGGCCTGGGGAAAAGCAAGTTCGTCCCATAGCGGCGCGTCGTTTTTTTCCCAGGCCGAGCGCAGCGAAGGCCCGTGTGGTTCCCAGCCCTTGTGGATGCGCCTGCGGCGGGGTGCTTGCGGGGTGGCATGCGCGCTGCTGCGCGCATGCTTCGTTGACTGGCTCGCCGTGGCTGTCAGAACGCAGCTGCACAGCAGCGAAGTGAGTTCCACGGCGCACCCCGCAAGTGCCCCGACGCAGGTTGCCTCGCAGCGCAGCGAAGGGGTCGCAGACAGCAAGGCTAGCCTTTTTTGGTGACTTTTTTTGGCAAAAAAAGTGACTGCGCCGCTGGGCGCACAACCCGGAACCCGCCCTTTGCCAAGAGGCGCGAACCCATCAAGGCTGCCCTCTCATTGTTGTCTTTCGGCCTTTCTGAAGCAGCTACAGAGTCGGGCGCTTTGACCAATATTCTTAGCCTGTGTCAGAGCCGTTCAAGCCCAGACACATTCGCAGGTGAAGTGGCGCAGAAACTGCGGCTGCTTGGCAATGCGCACGCCGCGAATGCTCGCCGCCTTCTCTTTCACTTCGGCGATCACCTCGGCCGCGTAGTCAAAGTGCGACTGTGTGTACATGCGGCGCGGAAACGCCAGACGCACCAGCTCCATGCTGTGGAAGGTCTCGGTGCCGTCCTGCAGGCGCTTGCCGAACATCACCGAGCCAATCTCGACCCCGCGAATGCCGCCTTCCAGGTACAGCGCGTTGCACAGCGCCCAGGCCGGGTAATGCGCCACGGGCATGTCGGGCAGCACGGTTTTGGCGTCGATGTACACCGCATGGCCGCCAGTGGGCTTGACGAAGCCGACGCCGGCGGCGTCCAGCCGCTCACCCAGGTATTCGGCGGTGCGCAGGCGGTAGCGCAGGTAGTCCTCGTCCATGCCCTCTTCCAGGCCCACGGCCATGGCTTCGAGGTCGCGCCCGGCCAGACCGCCGTAAGTGGGGAAGCCTTCCATCATGATCAGGCCGTTGCGCACGCCGTCCATCCATTCGTCGCTGCGCAGCACGATGAAGCCGCCGATGTTGACCATGGCGTCCTTCTTGGCGCTCATGGTGGCGCCGTCGCAATACGAGAACATTTCCTTGACGATGTCGCGAATGGGCGTGTTCTCGTAGCCTGGCTCGCGCATCTTGATGAACATCGCGTTCTCCGAGAAGCGGCACACATCCATGATGAAGGGCTTGCCGTACTTCTTGAGCAAAGCCGAATACGCACGGATGTTGGCCATCGAGACCGGCTGGCCGCCACCGGTGTTGTTGGTCACGGTGATCATGCCAAACGGGATGCGCGCGCCCTCCTTTTGCAGCACGGCCTCGGCGCGCGCCAGATCAATGTTGCCCTTGAAGGGGTAGACCAACGCCGGTTGCAGGCCCTCGGGGATCACGAGGTCCACCGCTTCTATCCCTAAGTATTCGAGGTTGGCGCGCGTGGTGTCGAAGTGGCAGTTGTTGGGCACCAAGTCGCCTTTCTTGCACACTGCGGTAAACAACACCTTCTCGGCCGCACGGCCCTGGTGCGTGGGAACGAAGTGCTGCATGCCGGTGATGTCCTGAATGACTTTTTCCAGCCGGTAGAAGCTGCGCGCGCCGGCGTAGCTCTCGTCGCCCTCCATGATGGCGCCCCATTGTTTGCTCGACATGGCACCGGTGCCCGAGTCGGTCAGCCAGTCAAGCAGCACGTCTTCGGCGCGCAACTTGAAGACGTTGAGGTGCGCGGCCTCCAGCAGTTGCTCGCGCTGCGCGCGCGTCGTCATGCGAATGGGCTCGATGCTCTTGATGCGGAAGGGTTCGATAAGGGTTTTGGGCATGGTGGTCTTTGGCCGTGGAGGAAAAGTGGCGCAAAGTTATCACCGGGGTTTGGGGTGTGGTGTCGGTTAAAAGCAACTACCGCCGCGCTTTCCCTGTCGTGCCCGATGGGCCGAATAATTTCAAGATAAATTGGCCTCCTGCGCTGATCCAGAAAGCGCCGTAAGCTATCTATTCAATAGCAATCAAAGGTAGGGCGACAGCAGCCATACGGCCCGATTGCGCAGCCGTGCGGGCAGGCGCTGGCCAGCCAGCGTGGCGGCATCAAGCGGCGTGGCGTGGGCGATGCGGGTGTCGATCAGGGGCCCGAGCGCGCGAACCAGCTCGGTGTCGTGGCATTCCAGGTTGTATTCAAAGTTGAGCCGCAGGCTGCGCGCGTCCCAGTTGGTCGAACCAATCAGCGCCCAGGCACCGTCCACCACCAACAGCTTGGCGTGGTCGAACGGCGCTGGCGTGAGGTAGATGCGGCAGCCCGCGGCCAACAGCTCATCAAACTGCGGGCGCATGGCCCAATCCAGCAGAGGCAGGTTGCTGCGCACCGGCAGCACGATGTCCACCGCCACGCCGCGCAGCGCCGTCGTCTGCAGCGTGCTCAGCACCACTTCGTCGGGCAGAAAGTACGGCGTGACGATGCGCACCCGCTGCCTTGCCGCTGCCAGCGCGCCCAGAATGACCTGCCGCATGTGGTCCATGTCGGCGTCCGGGCCATCGGTCACGCCCCGCGCCAGCACCGAGCCACTGGGCTGCGGCGGCGCAAACCAGGGCGCGCCATGCAGGCGCTCGCCCGTGGTGAACGCCCAGTCGGTGGCGAAAGCGCGCTGCATGTCGGTGACCACCGGCCCACGCACTTCGAAATGCAGGCAGTGCACGGGCGTGGCCGGCTGCCTGCTGATCCAGTGGTTGGCGCTGATGTTCATGCCGCCGGTGAACCCCACCGCGCCGTCCACCACCAAAATCTTGCGGTGGTTGCGCAGGTTCACATGCGAGAGCACGCGGGTGAATGAAGGCGGCAGGAACGCGGCGCATGGAATGCCCAGCGCCTTCAAGCGCCGCAGCACGCCGGTCGGCCGGTAGCGCGATCCCACGGCATCGATCAGCACGCGCACCTCGACGCCCCGCGCTTGCGCGCGCGTCAGCGCCTGCACAAAGGCTTCCCCCACAGCGTCGTTGTGGAAAATGTAGGTCAGCAGCGTGACGGACAATTCGGCAGCGTCGATCGCTGCCAGCATGGCCGGGTAGGCCGTGTCGCCATCGGGCAGGGGCACGACACGGTTGCCCGCCAGCAACGGTTTTCCAGTCACCTGCCGGGCCACCCGGGCCACGCCGCCCAGCGGAGCATCCACTGCCTCGTCGGGGACCGCAAAAACTTCGGCCAGGTCGCCTTCGCTCTGCCAGGCTTTGCGCAGGCCCAGCGCCACCCCAGTGCGCCCGATGCGATTGATGCCCAGCAACCAATACGCCAGCGCACCACCGAACGGCGCCAGCCAGGCCAGACCAATCCAGCCGACGGCCGCGTGTACTTCGTCCTTCTTCATCAGCGCGTGCAGCGTGACGGCAATGGCCAAGGCAATGTGCACCGAGGAAAGCAGCCACAGCGCAAAGCCATGCAGCAGTTGCAGCAACAGCGAGGGCAAGGACGTTTCCATGCGGCGATGGTAGGCGAGCGTGGCGCGATTTTCGTTGGCGCTTTGGACGCAGGTGTTGAATTCGCCTTGCCCCGGTACAAAGGCCGCAAACGGGCTCGACTCAGGCCAGTGCCAGTTCCTTGCCTGTCAGGCGCTGCGCCAAGCCCTGCGCCAGTCGGTTGGTGATTCCGTAAATGGAAAGCTGCGGGTTGGCACCCACGCTGGTGGGAAACACCGAGCCGTCGTGCACCGAAAGGTTCTCGATCTGCCAGTGGACCCCATTCGGTCGCACCACGCCCAGCGTTTCGCTGCCAGCCAGGCCGCAGCCGCCCATGACGTGGGCGCTGACCACCTTGGTAAGCAGCGGCTTCATGGCCAGGGCTTCAATGGCGCTTTTGGCTTCGGTCCAGGATGTGCAGGGCCGCGCCATTTCATGCACGGGAAGCACTTCCTGCGCGCCTGCAGCAAACTGAATCTCGGCCATGGCCAGCAGCGCACGGCGGGCGCCTTCCATCACGAAGTCGGTGAGCGGATAGTCAAGCACCGCCGAGCCATCACTGCGAAGCTGAACGCGCCCGCCGGGCGCTTCGGCATGAAATCCGTCGCGCAGCAAGGCCAGCAGGACATGGGTGTGCGGGAACTTGGCCAGCAGATCGGCATGCGCCTGGCCATATCCCGGCATGGTGGTCGCCAGGATCACCGGATGCAGCGGGGGCGATTCGAGCTTGAAACCGATGGGGCCATCGATGGGCTGGGTGTCCATGAAATGGTCTGTGTAGAGCGACTGCGGCGCGCCGGCCCAACCCTCCACCGTCTGCGCCAGCACCGCAGCCGACATGATCACCGGATGCAAAAAAGTACGCGTACCCAGGCGGCCATGCGGGTCCGGTGCCTTGGAGCGCAGCAGCACGGCCGGCGAGTTGATGGCGCCGCCGGCCAGCACGAAATGCCTGGCCACGATGGTCGTCGCAGGTTTGCCCGCATCCACAGGCGCGCCGTTGGGCTGCACCGCAATGCAGTGCAGCGCCTGCACCTTGCCGCGGGCAAGCACCAGTTTCTCTGCGCGTGTTTCCACCAAGAGCGTGGCGCCTTGGTCCAGCGCGGCCGGGATGGTGGTCACGAGCATGGATTGCTTGGCATTGGTGGGGCAGCCCATACCGCAGGAGCCCAGGTTCCAGCAGCCCTTGACGTTGCGGGAAATGGTGGCGGAAGGAATGCCCAGCTTGTCTGCCCCGCGCCGCAGCAACTCATTGTTTTCGTTGGGCGGCATCAGCCAGGGCGAGATGTTCAGGCGCCGCTCGGCTTGCTCGAAGTACGGCGCCAGGGCCTCGCGGCCAAAATCGTCCAAACCAAAGTGCTGCTCCCAGTAGCGCAGCGTGGGCTCGGGCGTGCGAAAGGAACTGGTCCAGTTGACCGTGGTGGAGCCGCCCACGCAGCGCCCCTGCAGAATGGAGACGCCCTTGTCGGCTGTTTTGCGGCTGGCGCTTTCCTGGTACAGCGAGGGGTAGGCCTCGGACTCGCGCTGGTGGAAGTTGCTGCTGCTCTTGAGCGGCCCTTCTTCGACGAGGACGACCTGCAGGCCCGCGCGGGTCAGCAGTTCGGCGGTGATCCCCGCCCCGGCGCCTGAACCCACAATGGCTACGTCGCAGGTGATGTTTTCAGGCAGTGCGCCGTGCGCGCCGCCCAGAACCTTCCAGCCGCGCTCAAGCCCCGCGCGGATCGGATCGGGAAAATTGCTCATGGATGCGTCAGCCTCTTAGAAGACGTTCTTAAAGAATCGGGGGCCCGGGGTATCCCACCGAGGCCCAGGTGCTTTCGTCGGAAAAGTAGGCGCCGCCAACGATCTCGTGCAGTCCCAGGTAGGCCTGCTGGCGCAAAGCCAGGCCCGATTGGCGCATGCCTTCCAGCGCGGCCTGCAGCTGCGCCTCGCTCGCATCCGCCCAAGCTGGCACCAGACCGGCCAGGCCGAAACGCCCCGGCGCGGTGCACAGAAGCCCCAGCAGCTGCGACAGCTCTGCCTGCACATGCGGCGGAAGGTTCTGCAGCAAAACATCGACGCGTTCCACCATGCCCTCCACCGCCTGGGCACGGGCCTGCGGCTCGGAGGGCAAAGTGCCTTGAAGAATGGCGTACCCCAGGCTGGCAAAAACTTCGCGGGCAGACGCCGTCAGCCGGCCCTGCGCGATGCCAGGGCGCCAAAGCACGGCCGCGCCACCTGCAACGGCCAGTACGGCGCCAGACACCAAGCCGAGCTTCAGGAGCGATCTTCTTTGCATCGGAGAAATATCGCACGCGATGCCTTCCCGGCTCTAGAGGCTTACGCCTAGAGGGGATCGGGGTTTTCATCGATGCCGCAGATCCGTATGCACGTCACCCCTCTTCTGTCGCGCCGGTGGTGGTGCAGCTGTATTGCCCCTGACGACGAGTCGTCTTGGTGCAACGCGCGATGGGACGATGCAAAATGAAAGCTTGGCAAATTTGAGGGATCGATGCCCGCTAAGTGCGGTACCGCACGGACTGTGGACGCATGATCGCAGTTAATGCCCTGATGTCGTGCCTGTAGAGGCCTGACCCATTGGGGTGCCTTGCACGATTGGCATCAGTTGCATTGAGGGCGAGCAGATTTTTAATTTTTATAGCTCCGTCCCCGTGTGGTGCCGGAATGATTCTTCGGCGCGAGCGAACACAATAGCCCGTGAACAAGCCCGACAAAGAATACGACAAGGTCGAATTGATCTTCAACAAGTTGCCAAGACGCCGATCCAGGCTACGTCCTTGCGTGAAAGGCCTGCTCCGTGATTCCACCCCAATCTACTAACGCCACCGACGACCGGGCACAGATGGTCGCAGACGCTGCGGTAGCCCGTTGGGAGTCGATGGTCAATGCGCTGACGCCTGTGCTTGGGCAACGCGGCATTGCAGCGCTGTACCGGCGCACTTTGATCGTTGCCGGGCGGGCGCACCCTTGCTTGCTGCAGGCCCATGAGGACACAACGCCAGTGCGCTTCGAGAAGCTCAGGAACGTACTGATTCAGTAGCCTCCGAACCAGGCCGCCGAGGCCACGGATGCGTGTGTTGAGACCTTTCACGATCTGCTCAACAGCTTGATAGGCATCCCCCTGACCCAAAGGTTGCTCGGCGGCTTGTGGTCTCCCACTTTTAGCGGCTCGCCCGTTCAGAACAGATTGAAATGACCAACAAAGTAACCATTAACAGGCTGGCGACGGGCGTTCCGGGTCTGGATGTCGTCCTCGCGGGAGGGCTGCCGGAGTTCTCGTTCAACCTCATTGCGGGCCCGCCCGGCTGCGGCAAAACCACCCTCGCGCACCAGATGATGTTCGCGCTGGCCACGCTCGAACGGCCGGCCTTGTATTTCACCGTCCTGGGCGAGCCACCGCTGAAGATGCTGCGCTATCAGCAACAGTTTGCGTTCTTCGACAGCGACAAGGTGAACGACTCCATTCGCTTCATCAATTTGTCGGACGAGACCGTCGCAGGCGACCTGGGGGTGGTGCTGGGCAAGATCACCGAGCACGTGCAGGCGCACAACCCGGCCCTGGTGTTTGTCGATTCGTTTCGCTCGGTGATCATGGCCAACCAACGCGAGGGACAGTCGAACAGCGAACTGCAGATGTTTGTGCAGCAACTCGGCATGCTGATGACGAGCTGGCAGGCCACGACGTTTTTGATCGGCGAATACTTCAGCGAAACCGATGCCAACCCAGTCTTCACCGTGGCGGATGGCCTGATCTGGCTGCGCCAAAGCGTCGAGCGCAATTCCATGGTGCGCAAGATGCAGATATTGAAGATGCGCGGGCAACCCACCTTGCCTGGGCTGCACACGTTCCGTATCAACCAGACCGGGCTGGAAGTTTTTCCTCCTGCGGGGCGCGACTTGGTACCGAGTCGGTCGAAGGTCAGCGAACCCCAGCCTGGCCGCGTGTCCATTGGCGTGCCTGAGCTGGACGCCATGCTGGGCGGCGGAATTCCTCGTGGTTATTCGCTGCTGGTGGCCGGCCCTTCGGGCTCGGGCAAGAGCATTCTGGCCGCATCCTTTCTGGCCGAGGGGGCACGCCAAGGGGAAACCGGTGTGATTGCGGCGTTCGAGCAACCACCAAGTGGATCGCGCAATCGACTGGTCGCAAAACTGATTGAATCCGGCGCGGTGGGCCTGGTCGACAGCCGGGCTCCTGACCTTTCCATCGACGAAATCGTGCTTCTTCTGCTCAAAGAAATCGAGCGCCTCAAGGCCACCAGGGTCGTGATCGACTCATTGTCGGGCTTCGAGTTGGCCTTGGCACCCACCTTCCGTGAAGATTTTCGTGAGTCGCTGTCCCGCATGGTGAGTGCACTCGTCAGCACTGGCGTGACGGTGCTGATGACCTCCGAGCTGGAGGACCGCTACACCGATTTGCGATTCAGCCCCTACGGCACGGCCTATCTGACCGACGCGATCATCGTGCAGCGCTACATCGAAGTGGACAGCCGACTGCGCAGAATGATTGCCGTCGTCAAAGTGCGGGCCAGTGCGCATTCGGACGAGATGCGCTTGTTCAGCATCGATGGCCATGGCATCCAGGTGGGGGACACCTTGTCCGACCGGGAGGGCCTGCTCGGCGGCAGGCCGACACGCAAGCAGGCTTAACGCCTACTGCCGTCAGCAGCCGGGACGGGTACTGTCCAACCTTCCCTTACCCTGAACTGCACCCGTTGAAACCTATAGTCGCCAAGTCTCCTGCTGCATCCCCGGGCGTGGTCGATGAGCTTCGAGACTTGCAGCAGCAAATTGACGAGGCACGCTCCGTCCTGGCGGATTTGCAGAGGCAAACAGCCGGAGCACGCCGCCAACTCGATTTCGATGACAGCGCCTATCTGGTGGAAGTCAACGAACAATTGATCGTCTCAGCCTTGCAAAGCCAGACCGAGGCCGAGCAGGCCGCCCAGGCCTTGGGAGAACTCTCCAAATCGCACGGGCTGGACCCGCTGACGCAACTGCCCAATCGCGTGCAACTGCAGGAACGCTTTGCCCACGCCATCGCGAGCGCTCATCGCCACCGCACCCGCTTGGCCGTCTTGTTTACCGACATCGACGGCTTCAAGGGCATCAATGATGCGCTGGGGCATGCCGCCGGGGACGAAGTGCTCAAACACGCTGCGCATTGCATAGCACGTTCCATTCGGGACGTCGATTTCGTCTGCCGCTACGGCGGTGACGAGTTCGTGGTGTTGGTCACCGACCTTGCCCAGGCATCGGACGCCGCCGTGGTCGCCCGAAAGATCGAATCAGCCGTCGCCTCACCGATCACGGTGGAAAGCCGGACGATGGCCGTCTCGCTGAGCATTGGAGTTTCCATCTACCCCAATGATGGCGCCGAGCCGAAGGTGCTCATTCGTTGTGCGGACGTGGCGATGTACGAAGCCAAGCGCTTGAAAATGAACAGTCTAGGGCCGGACCTGCCCGGCGCGCACGGCGGCGCGTAGCCATACTGTTCCCTTTGCCGCTTGCGCTCAAATGTCAGGTGCGCGGTACACCAACACCTTCAATCCGCGCTCGCTGTCCGCATCGGCAAACCCGGGCGGGTTGGCCAGGCGCTCGACAAAGGCGAGTTCCGGCGCGAATTCATCCATCTGATCCTGCAGAAACGCCATACCAAGCTCGGGCGCGTTCAGACACAAAAGCGCATGTCCACCCGGCGCCACCAGGTCAGGCAAGCGGCGCATCAGCCGGGCGTAATCTTTGGTCGCCACGAAGCTGCCCTTCTGGTAGCTCGGCGGATCCACGATGACCAGCCCGTAGGGCCCGCTGCGCGTGATCTTTCCCCAGGTGCTGAAGACGTCGTGCGGCAGAAAGCTCGCCCCGGTGGCGATGCCGTTGAGCTGGTGGTTTTGCTGGCCAATGGCGAGCGCCCCACGGCTCATGTCTACGTTGACCACCTGCCGAGCCCCCGCCTGCAGCGCCACAACCGAAAAAGCGCAGGTATAGGCAAACAGGTTGAGCACCTTGAGGCCGTAGCGGTCGGCACTGCGCGCGGCGACGTAGTCGCGCACCCAACGACGGCCGGCGGCCATGTCGAGGAACAAGCCGTGGTTCTGGCCACTGGCAACGTGCACGCGAAACCGGGCGCCCTGCTCGGTCACCACATGGGGGTCGGGCACGCTGCCCGCCATGGCGCGCGTGTCTGCGCGCCCCTGCATGCGCAAGGCCTCGTTGCGGCACTGGAACACCCAATGGAGCGCTTGGCCAGGCGTCACCTGCTCCCAGCGCCTGGCGAGCGCTGCGCCGATGGCGGCAAGTTGCGCGTCGGTGCCCTCGTCCGCAGGCAGAAAGCTGGTGAGTACAAAGACTGGAGGGTAGGCGTCGAGCGTCCACTGCTCGCAACCGGGGAAGAGCCCACCCCGCCCATGAAAAATCCGTCGGGCGTCGGTGGGCATGGCCATCGTGTGGATGGCATCGATCAAGGCTTGCATCGGCAGATTGTCCCCGCTCAGGCTAGAGTTGCCCGCTTTCAAGCCGTGTGGTTGCTTTTCAAAGGAATCGGATGTTTACCATTCTGGGAACCATTGTTGTCGGCCTCATCGTCGGCTTGATCGCGCGCGCCGTAAAGCCCGGTGACGACAAGCTGGGCTGGATCATGACCATCGTGCTGGGTGTCGCTGGCTCGTTCCTGGCGCGCTACGTCGGCGTGGCGATGGGCTGGTACTTGCCGGGTGCGCCCGCAGGTTGGCTGGCCTCCATCGTCGGGGCGATCGTGCTGCTCTTCATCTATGGTCTGGTGAAGAAAAAAGCCTGATCCGGCCGGATCGTGCTGGATCGGGAACCCGGTCCGAAAATATGAATGAAATATGGCTCCAGCGCTTACCCTACAGGCGCTGATAGCTATAAAAAACAGAGTTATATTGATCGCTTCCGGGTTCTCACTTTTCAGGACTGGAACACTGCCCTCTCCCTGCGCAGCGCGCAAAACCACAGAAAATCGCGGGAACCTCAGCCCCTCAAATTGGCCGACCGGCCATCGCCATCCAAAAATGTTTGAGATGCCCCTTTTTGCGACCGCTGCGGTCTTGCTCAGCTACCTGCTGGGATGCCTCAACGCAGGGTACTACTACGGCCGACGGGTTCACCGGCAGGACATACGCTTGGCGGGGAGTGGCACAGCGGGCGCCCGCAATGCAGGGCGCCTGTTCGGAAAGCGCGCCTTTGCGCTGGTGTTTCTGGGGGACGCCGCCAAGGGTGCGGTGGCCACGGGAGTGGGTCTTTCGCTGGGCCCGGAAAGTGGTGCACTGTGTGCCGTTGCCGTGGTCTTGGGCCACATCTGGCCGGTTCAGTTGGGGTTTCGCGGAGGAAAGGGGATCGCCAGCGCCTTGGGCTCGCTGCTGTTGCTGGCGCCCTGGCTGCTTGCATTGATGGCGGTCGTCTTCGCCCTGCTCAAGAGCATTGGACAATCATCGAGCCACGCAGGCATTGCCGCCTTTTGGGTGGGCGCAGCAGGCTCTGCGCTTCTGTACGGTGCAGAGCAAGTCGCGGCCATGGCCGTGCTGGCACTGCTGCTTACCATCAGCCACCTACGAAAGCGCAAAGATGTCGCTCGCCCTGACTGAGTCACTGGTCTACAAGCTTGCCAGCACGCCCGAGGAGTTCGAGGCCATCCACCGCCTGAACTACCTCAGCTTTGTCGAGGAAATACCGCAGCACGCCGCGAACCCAGACAAGCGGTTGGTCGATCGTTTTCATGGCGAAAACACCTACGCCATTTGCCTGGCAGGCGATCAGTTGGTGGGCATGATCGCGGGCCGCTGCCAACGTCCGTTCTCACTCGACCAAAAGATCGCCGACCTGGACCAGCACCTGCCGCCCCACCACAAAGTGGTGGAGGTGCGCCTGCTGGCGGTCGCCCCGAAACACCGCAAGCAGGCGGTCTTTGCCCGCCTTGCAGGCGTGCTGGCGCGCCACTTTCGCACTGCCGGATGCGACCTGGCGATCATCTCGGGCACGTTGCGGCAAATACCCCTTTACTCGCACCTGGGGTTTGAGCCCTTTGGACAAGCCGTTGGCAGCGATGGCGCCCGCTACCAGCCGATGTGCATGACGCTGCAAAGATTCAAATCGCAAGCGCGCGCACTGCTCATTCATGCGGGCGGCAAGCCTGTTTCCCTGCTGCCGGGTCCGGTAGAGATTGCGCCGGGAGTGACCTGCGCACTGCATGCGCCCGCGCTCTACCACCGCGACCCGGGCTTCAACGTACTGATGGCGCGCGTTCGCGACAGGCTGTGTGCGCTGACGCACGCCTCCCATGTCGCCCTGATGTCGGGCTCTGGAACCCTCGCCAACGATGCCGTAGCTGCCCAATTGGCAGCCGGCGGTGCTGCCGGCATCGTGTTGTCGAATGGTGAGTTTGGTGAACGCTTGGCAGACCATGCGCAGCGTTGGCAACTGAACTTCAAGACGGTGAGTTCGCCCTGGGGCAGCCCCTTGGACCTGGCCTGCCTTGAAGAACACCTGAGCCATGGGGACATTGCTTGGGTGTGGGTGGCGGCCTGTGAGACATCCACCGGTACCCGCAACGCAACCGAAGCCTTGAAGCGCTTGTGCCACTCCCACAAAGTGGATCTCTGCCTGGACGCGGTATCGGCGATAGGACTGCAGCCTTGCGACTTGAGCGGCGTGCGCCTGGCCAGCGCCGTCAGCGGCAAGGCACTGGGGGCTTATTCCGGCTTGGCCATGGTCTTCCACGATGGGCGATTGCACCGCGGTGGCGACCTGCCGCGCTACCTCGATCTCGCGTCGTACGAAGACAATGCCGGGGTGCCCTTTACACAGTCCTCGAATTTATTGGCCGCGCTGGACGCCTCCCTGCAAAACACCGACTGGCCCATGCGCTGGCGCCGCATCCGGGAGACAGACGCAGCCTTGCAGAATGGACTGCAGGACGCTGGATTTCAGATCGTCGGATCGCGCGAGCGAATGCCCGGCATCCTGACGCTGGCCCTACCCGCCGAGATCAACGCAAACTCGCTGGCCCATTCGATGGCTCGTCTTGGCTACCTGTTGGCGGGCCACAGCAGCTATCTGCAGGCGCGCAACTGGCTGCAAATCTGCCTGATGGGCCAATGGCAGGACGACTTGCTGGAAGTCCTGCCGAAACAACTGGCGCGGCAGGTCCGGCGCGCAGAATCGCTCAAGGTTTGACGGCATTCCACCCGCCTGCGTGAACCGAAGGCGGCCTTCACGCAGAGGGTGTTGCACGCCAATGGCAAGCCCTACACCGAGTTCAGCCACCCCAAACGCCGATGTGGCGAGGTTTTCGGGCCCATTTCGTCGAATCGCAAAAAACGGCGCAATCCTAAACTAAAGGACAACAATTTTCCGACCGGGAGCGCGCAGTGGAATCCTCCGTACTTTTATCCCAGAATAAGTTGACCACTCAGACCTTGCCATTCGTCGTCCGGATGGCGTCGCAGGGCGATTTGGATGATGTGGCTGCGCTGCGTTCCAATGCGTATGGCAAGCACATGCCAAAACTGGGCGCCACACTGAGGGAACCGGAAGAATCGGACTATGAATTGGGTTGCGAGGTCATGGTGGCCCGTTCCAAATTTGACGGAAGCTTGCTTGGCACGTTGCGCACCCACGCGAATGTGTTCAAACCCTTGCCTCTGCAAGCCTCCATCCGGCTACCGGCCCAGTACCAAGGGGAGCGTATGGTTGAGACGACCCGACTGTGCGTGAAAGGTAGCCCGAATTCATCTTTGGTTCGAAACGCCTTGTTTAAGGCGCTGTTCCAATACTGCTATTCACAAAACGTGAGGTGGATGATGGCAGCTGGACGCCGACCAGTGGACCGAATTTACGATGCGCTTATGTTTGTCGACGTGGGCGAGTTCGGTGTATTTCATCCCATGGCACACGCAGGTAATGTGCCGCATCGCGTGATGAGCTTTTCGCCAGCGCACGCAAAAGCAAATTGGGCGGCTTGTCAACATCCTTTGTACGAGTTTGTTTTTGAAACTCGGCACCCGGATATTGACCTTGCGACCTCCGCCCAGATGAATTTTCCATGGATCTGTCCAGAGGCAGATTTCGATATGGAAAGCGCTCCGGCACCATTGAGCGGCTTTGGCCCCATGAGCCGCTACGATTACCTTAGCAATAGCGTGGACATCAATCTGGATACTTTGGCGAATACGGTTGGTGGATTCAGTGCCTAATGTCCCGGTACGGATTTTCAAAAAGCGACATGGTGGGATCCTCTTCGGCCTGCAATTGAACAATGAAAGCCCGAATAGAGGGGTCCTCAATAAAATCGGCACTGGATTTTGCTGACAAAATCTGCTCTGGCATCACCGGTTTGCTGATGCCATAGCCTTGGGCATAGTCGATACCTGCATCCACCAACGCTTTGATGGTTGGCAAATCTTCGGCATACTCGCCGATAGATTTCATACCCAGGTTTCCCACCAGACTGCCGATGGCATCGATGATTGCAATGCCTGCAGCGTTTCGGGTAGCATCTTTGACCAGTGCACCGTCAAGCTTCAACGCATCCACCGATAGGCTTCTGAGGTAGCCGAAAGACGAATATCCGGCACCGAAGTCGTCAATCGCCACTTTGGCGCCTAGTGAGCGGACGCGGTCGATGAACCGCTGCACATTGTCAATGTCCGTCAGTGCCACAGATTCTGTTATTTCGATGCAAAGCAACGACAAGGCGTTTGGATGTTGTGCAAACAATGCGAATAGTTCCTCAGTGAACGCCTCATCGTTGAGTGATCCGCCGGAAAGGTTGAGGCCAACAAAACGGGTGTGGCGCAGTTCATCCAAATGCGCCTCGATCCAGGCAATGGCCGTGGTGACCACCCAGCGGTCAATAATGGCTGTCTTTCCATGCATTTCAGCCGCTTCGATGATGATGTACGCCGGAATGATGTTCCCATCCGTCTTGCGCATGCGCAGCAGAATTTCAAAGTTCAGAGAATCAAACGGCCGCGTCAGCGATATTTCAGGCTGCATGACCAGAAACAGACCTACCGGTGTTTCGCCACGTTCCAGATAGGCCATGACTTCCAGTTCATCCTTGTGATAGCGGAAGAACTTGTCATCCGATTCCATCACCAGCAGCCGCTGCGTGGTGCGTTTCTTGGCCATTCGGCAAAGGGTGTCTGCGGCCGAAATCACCTCGTTGAGCAGGGAGTCCCCGAAGCGCTCCATGCCGACTAAGCCCGCAGAAACGTTGAGTGTGAATCGCTGGCGGGCAATCTGGTACGGCTCTGAAGCGATGGCACTCACGATCGACTCGCACACCGCTGTGGCCTGGGCCACCGTGGAGTCGGAAAATGCAATGACAAATTCATCACCCCCAACCCGAGACAGTATTCCGTTGGTACCAATAACAGCTTGCATGCGCGCACACACCTGTTTTAGTACCAGGTCACCTGCGGCATGCCCATACAGATCGTTGATCAACTTGAACCGATCCAGGTCGAAATAAGCCAGTGCAGTTGGCTGGCGTGCCATGCGACCCAACGTACGCGCAATGCCGCGCAAATTGAGGCATTCCGTCAGCGCATCGTGATTGGCCAGAAACTCAAGTCGCTCGGTCGCTGCAAATCGTTCCGTAATATCCTGCAGTGTTCCTTCCACCGTGGCGCCATCAACCGTCGACGCCTTGATCGCAAACCAGCGATCCTGATTCCTGGCACCATCGTGCACTTTGGTTTGCAATTCGACCCCGCGCGCTTTGGAGCCGGAAAGGCTTGCAAGATCACCGATGACTCGAGAATCAAACAAATTCGAAAGATGCGATGCATGGCCTACTCCAAGGTTTTTTGCCATTTTCCAAAATGCCGGATTCGCTTTCAGAATTTCACCGCCCGGTTCCATGGAAAAAAGACCGATGGGCGAATCCTCATAGGCGGCATTCAGTATGCGTTGTGCCTCCAGCTTTTCCAGGTGATCGGTTCGCATATGTTCTGCTAGCGCGGCGAAAACCAACAAGGCGGAGGCAATGGCAGCAGTAACACTGTTTAGCCCGGAGGACAATGATTGCGTTCCAAGCGAGGCTGCGAGAATCTCGCTAAAACTTGAGGCAAGGGTCACGACAATGGATGCTGAGTACCAAAAGGCTACACGAGAACTCCAAATTTGCAATATTCTAAAAAGGTAGTAAAGCAAAAAAATGCTGAATAGCGGGGTAGAGATCCACAAAACAACAAGCATGTTCTCAAAGCTTAAGAAGAAACACGCCAATGGCAAGGTAATTGCGGAGAGTTGCATTGTACTCATCGCTATTCCAGCGCGGATTTTCTGCAATTCAGATTTGAAAAGCATGCTGAACAACGCCACGGTCATGGAGAAGTACATGCATACGGTCCATTTACGGGACTCGTTCAATATTTCCTGGTCCAACGAATACCCGAAGAAATTAAAATCAGTGCCAGCAGAAATGGCTGCCATTCGCATATTCAATAGTAGCCATCCCACAAACACCCAATAGAGCCAGCTTCGATTGAGCAGCGCCGTGATAAGCATTGTCAGGGCAAGAATACCGATACCGGCTTCCAGTAGTGTGCCAGTCCTTTCATAGGCGTTTTGTGCCATCGCCAGAGCGTCAGCATTCCAGGCGCTGGAAGATATTTTTGCAGGACCGCGGAAGTTGCCACGACACAGGATATTGGATACACCCTGCAAACCAGTGGACGCAAAGACGAACCCGGCCCTGCTTGTCGTGAGCAGTCCTTCGGTAGAGAGGCGATCGCCACTCCCCAGCAACGTGTCTGTGCGGCTATCCCAGCAAATCAAACTGGACGCATGGCGCGACGGAAATTCAATGGTCACGGGATGACGTTCATTGCTCGGCGGAATTTCTACCGAGAACCAGAAGTCGTTGGTGCTGAGTTGTGTTTCGAAAGACGTGGTTGGCACTGCCAATGCCAGGGCCGCCAGAACGGTGGCATGCTCTGGCAGGGCGGACCGGTCCACTTGCTCCCACACCTTTACCGGCAAAGCAGTGCCAGTTTCGGTCTCTAAGTGGCCAAGTTGCCAGACAAGCGCCGTAGCCGACAAAAACACCAACACCGTTGGAAACACAAACGTACCCAACCGATTGAGAGTGCTCTCAAGGACGGCTTTCACCAATGCAATGCGATCGGACTTGATGTTCGATACCTTCCGATTGGGTTGATTGTGATTGCCGAGCAAAGGGCGCCGAACCTTGCGAATGGCCAGAGATAAGCGCCCCTATCCCGATGGCACCTCTACCCAGATAGCCAGAGGGTTCACCCTTGTAGTCGCGTGCAATCGTATCGCAATTGCACGCGTCTTGTGCGGCGGAGCCTCCGTTCTCTATGGCGGATAACTGCCATTTCAAATGCTTCAATACGGTTCAAAATTTTGCGAGAAGCAGCCAACAAACGGGCGCCGCGTGACGTACGCTTTTTTGGTTCGCTGCCAGAGGATGGAGGGCGCCCTGGCCGTCGAGCAGCCCCATGCTTGCCGGCTCAAACCAGGTCTCGAAGCGCTCAGCAACCGTGCGGTGCAGCAACGTGAGTTAGCAGCGGCGTGGGCTGTCGGCATTGGTAGTTTGGGCAGACTTGGGTGGCCGTACCTGCCACTTGGCGTGCAGCCGGGCATGTTGGTGGCCACGCATGGGATGGTGAAAATCCTGTGTGCAGGCTAAGCGGCTTTGGCGTGCGGCACGCTAGATTGCGCCCGCGCTCTCAGGGTTTGTGCAGCCATGAGGCCACCGCACCCGTATCCTACGCCGCAGTTTCGATGCCCGACTGGGCCCAGTATTCCCCAAACAGCTCCGCCGGGTGCGGCGCGCGGTCCGAGCCGTTGCCGCAGCGCTTGTCGTTGACCGGGCAGTACAGGTCGCAGCCCCGGCACACCCGTTCGGGGTGCTGGGGCCTGGGGGAACTTCTTGGCGGCCATGACTGTCTGGCGCTACCGGTGGCTGCGTTCTGGCTATTTGCGCGTAGGCGGCACATCCGTGCAACTGCCGTGCGCAATCTCGGCTGCCATCCCAATGCTCTCGCCCAGCGTGGGGTGCGGGTGAATGGTCTTGCCGATGTCCACGGCATCTGCGCCCATCTCGATGGCCAGGGCGATCTCGCCAATCATGTCGCCCGCATGCGTGCCAACCATGCCGCCGCCCAGAATCTTGCCGTGGCCGTGCGCTTCGGGGCTGTCATCGAACAGCAGCTTGGTGACACCTTCATCGCGGCCGTTGGCAGTCGCCCGGCCAAAGGGTGTCCACGGAAACAAGCCCTTCTTGACCTTGATGCCCTGCGCCTTTGCCTGGTCTTCGGTCGGGCGCACCCAGGCCACTTCGACCTGAATTCCAGTGCCTACATTACGGCATCCAATCCGCCCTGCCCTGCTACGACAATTTGTCGACCATCGGATAGAGTTCCGTATCCTCGCGCTGAATGCGGCGGACCAGGGCGTTGATAACGTCCCTGGTTTCACCGACAAAGCCAGGCAAATCGGCATCGATTAGCATCGCATTCGACCACTTGCCCAAATAGGCTTTGAAGGTCTGTCCCAGCGATCCCATCTCGTCGCTGTATTGTTTCTAGAGTGCCTTGACGTGCGCATCGGCATGCGACGACATGAACGGGTACAGGCTTTTGTCTTCCATCGCCAAATGGAACGACAGTTTCCCGGAAAGCTGGGATAGCAACTGGCGCACCTCCACAGTATGTTTTGCGGCGTCGGGGGAGGTCAGGAGTGCTTTGATGTCTCTCGCAATAGTCAATATTTGGACATGCTGGTTCTTGAAATTGTCGGTTCGCGCCATGGTTTCTTCCTCTTCCTCAAGTAATCAGGGTCTGCATTCCGGCGTAACTGCCGCGTTGGCGCCACACATCAAGTGTGACGCGACGAATAAAAAATTCAACGGTGGGGTCTCTGTCCGCCCAAGCTTTGCGCACCAGCTTGGGCGACGCGGTTCGCGAAAATGCATTAGGTGATTTTGCCGGATGGCGAAGACCACAAACGGATAGGAAATCCACCAGTTGACTTAAAAAAATGGCGGGCATTGTGCAGACTTGGTGGAGCGTGGCGTATTGTGAAGCGTCAATCCGGGTGCTGCACGGTGCGAGGCGGCGCAGCAATGGGTGAGCTGGGAAGACGCAACATCGCCAGAACAGTCAGGCCCGCGATCGATTACATCTTCACGGCGCCGGTTTTTTCGCGAACTGCGGAAAAACCTCATGGATGACAGGTCCATTGGCGCGCCAAGAATGGCATTTATCCAAAAAAATGGCGGCGTCGCGCCACGGCCCATGCCCGACAAAGGCTTGGTGCCTTCCGGCGTGCGTCCAAATCCCACCGTCTGGAAGGCCACGGTGGCGGTGGCCTGCGGCAGCTCGCTCAGGTGTGTGCAGGACGCTGTTATCGCGATTCAAGCCATTGAGATTCAGCCCACCAGAACGTTTGGAGACGGCCAGCAGCACCTGATGGTAGCGGGCAAGGGGGCTGGGTGTAGGCATTGAAATTTTCATAAAACTGGATTGCATTCCGAATAATGGACAAACTCCTCAGGAAATATTTTGATGAAAACCCTTGGCATCAGACATGGCCTTGGCGGTCGCCCACGACACTTTGGGCTCGCTCCAATTCACCATCAAGACAGCAGGTGCAGGACAGAAAGTGTGTACAACTGCAGTGTTTGCACCTCACCGAGCAGCCAGACAGCAAAAAGCCCGAACCGTTGCCGGTTCGGGCTTTTTTTCATGCGCGTGACAGCGTTACTTCTTGCTTGGCGGCACATCCGTGCAACTGCCATGCGCAATCTCGGCTGCCATCCCAATGCTCTCGCCCAGCGTGGGGTGCGGGTGGATGGTCTTGCCGATGTCCACCGCGTCGGCGCCCATCTCGATGGCCAGGGCGATCTCACCGATCATGTCGCCGGCATGGGTGCCGACGATGCCGCCGCCCAGGATCTTGCCGTGGCCGTGGGCTTCTGGTGAATCGTCAAACAGCAGCTTGGTCACGCCCTCGTCGCGGCCATTGGCGATGGCGCGGCCGGAGGCCGTCCAGGGAAACAGGCCCTTCTTGACCTTGATTCCCTGGGCCTTGGCCTGGTCTTCGGTCAGGCCGACCCAGGCCACTTCGGGGTCGGTGTAGGCCACGCTGGGGATCACGCGGGCGTTAAAGGCGGCGCTGGCCAGTTCCTGGTTGCCTTGCAATTCGCCGGCAATCACTTCGGCCGCTACATGCGCCTCGTGCACCGCCTTGTGCGCCAGCATGGGCTGGCCCACGATGTCGCCGATGGCGAAGATGTGGGGCACATTGGTGCGCATCTGGATGTCGACGTTGATGAAACCGCGATCCGTTACGGCCACGCCAGCCTTGTCGGCGGCGATCTTCTTGCCGTTGGGCGTGCGGCCCACGGCTTGCAGCACCAGGTCGTAGGTTTGGGGCTCAGGCGCAGTGCCGCCCTCTTCCGCTGCCGCAAACGTCACCTTGATGCCGTCCGCAGTGGCCTCGGCGCCCACGGTTTTGGTCTTGAGCATGATGTTGTCAAAGCGCTTGGCGTTCATCTTCTGCCAGATCTTGACCAGGTCGCGGTCGGCGCCCTGCATCAGGCCGTCCAGCATTTCGACCACGTCAAGGCGCGCGCCCAGCGTGCTGTACACCGTGCCCATTTCCAGGCCGATGATGCCGCCGCCCAGGATCAGCATGCGCTTGGGAACGCCTTGCAGCGCCAGGGCGCCGGTGCTGTCCACCACGCGCGGGTCTTCGGGCATGAAGGGCAGGCGCACGGCCTGGCTGCCTGCGGCGATGATGGCTTTCTTGAAGCCGATCACCTGCTTGCTGCCGGTTTTGTCCTGTGCGGTGCCGGTGGTTTCTTCCACTTCCAGCGCATTGGCGCCGACCAAGCTGCCGTAGCCGCGCACGGTGGTGACCTTGCGCATCTTGGCCATGGCGGCGAGGCCGCCGGTGAGCTTGCCGACGACCTTTTCCTTGTGGCCACGCAAGCTGTCGACGCTGACCTTGGGCGCGCCAAACTCGATGCCTGCGGCGGCCAGGTGGCCCACTTCGTCCATGACGGCCGCGACGTGCAGCAGCGCCTTGGACGGAATGCAGCCAACGTTCAGGCAGACGCCACCCAATGTCGCGTAGCGCTCGACCAGCACCACCTTGAGGCCCAGGTCGGCCGCGCGGAAGGCGGCCGAGTAGCCGCCGGGGCCACCGCCGAGCACCAGCAGGTCGCAGTCCATATCGGCAGTGCCGGAGAAGCTGGGCGCTACTGGATTCGTAGCTGCTCGCGCTTGTGGTGCGTGCGCTGGGGCCTGTTTTTGCTCTGAATCTTGAGCAGGAGCAGGGGCAGATGCTGGGGCGGCAACGGGTGCTGGCGCAGCGCCAGCGTTCTGCGTCTCCAACGTGAGCACCACGCTGCCCTCGTGGATCTTGTCGCCGAGTTTGACCTTCAGCTCCTTGACCACGCCGGCGTGGCTCGACGGGATTTCCATCGAGGCCTTGTCGGACTCCACGGTGATCAGGCTTTGCTCGGCCTTGATGGTGTCGCCGGGCTGGACCATCACTTCGATGATGGCCACTTCGGCGAAGTCGCCGATGTCGGGTACTTTGATGTCGATGATTGCCATGAGGGTACCCTGCCTTAAAGGAGCACGCGGCGGAAGTCGCCCAGGATTTCGCCCAGATAGACGTTGAAGCGCGCGGCAGAGGCGCCGTCGATCACGCGGTGGTCCCAGGTGAGCGAGAGCGGCAGCATCAGGCGCGGCTGGAAGGCCGTGCCGTTCCACACCGGCTCCATCTGGCTCTTGCAAACGCCCAGAATCGCCACCTCAGGCGCGTTGATGATGGGCGTGAAGTAGCGCCCCCCAATGCCACCCAGGCTGGAGATGGTGAAGCTGGCGCCGCTCATCTCGGCCGGGCTGAGCTTGCCGTCGCGCGCCTTCTTTGCGAGTTCACCCATTTCCTGGCTGATCTGGAAGATGCCCTTTTTGTCGGCGTCCTTGAGCACCGGCACCATCAGGCCGTTGGGCGTGTCCGCCGCAAAACCGATGTGCCAGAAGTTCTTCATCACCAGCGCGTCGCCATCCAGGCTGCTGTTGAAGTCGGGGAACTTCTTGAGTGCCGCCACGCAGGCCTTGATGAGGAAGGCCAGCATGGTGACCTTGACGCCACTTTTGCTCTTCTCGGCTTCCTTGTTGAGCTGCACGCGGAAGGCTTCGAGCTCGGTGATGTCAGCGTCGTCGTGGTTGGTGACGGCCGGAATCATCACGGCGTTGCGCAGCAGGTTGGCGCCGCTGATCTTCTTGATGCGGCCCATCTCCTTGCGCTCAATGGGGCCGAATTTGGCGAAGTCCACCTTGGGCCAGGCGATCAGGCCCAGCTCGCCCCCACCGGACGCGGCGACGGGCGCAGCGCCCTGCGCCTGCGTGCGCTGGCTGCCGGCCATGACGGCGCGGGTGAAGTTCTGCACGTCCTCCTGCGTGATGCGGCCCTTGGCGCCGCTCCCTTTGACTTCGGCCAGCGGTACGCCCAGTTCGCGCGCAAACTTGCGCACCGAGGGCGATGCATGCGGCAGGCCCAGCGCAGGCGCGCCCGGCTGGTGGGCGGCTGCGGCCGCAACGGGCGCGGGAACGGAGGCTTGCGCGCCAGCAGCAGGTGCTGGGGCGACAGCGGCCTGCGCTGCCGGGGCCGGCGCAGCTGCCTGGGCAGGAGGGGCGGCGGCCGCTGCTGCGGGGGCAGCCCCTTCGAGCACGGCGACGAAATCGCCAATATTGATCTTGTCGCCGACCTTGACCTTGAGCTCCTTGAGCACGCCAGCGGCGGGCGAAGGAATTTCCATGGACGCTTTGTCCGACTCGACGGTGAACAGCGATTGTTCAAGCTGCACCGCATCGCCCACCTTGACGAGTATTTCAATGACGGCCACGTCCTTGAAATCGCCAATGTCGGGCACGCGCACTTCCAGCGGGCCGGATGGTATTGCAGCCTGCGCAGCCGCAGGCGCTGCGGGAGCGGCTACAGACGCTTCTGATTTGCTAGCTGCTTGCGCTTGTGCAGCCTGCGCTGGAGCCGATTTTGGCTCTGAATTTCCTGTGTCTGCCGCTTCAATCACGGCAATCACAGAGCCTTGCTTGACCTTGTCGCCCAAAGCCACCTTCAGCTCTTTGAGCACGCCCGCGTGGCTCGACGGAATTTCCATCGACGCCTTGTCCGATTCGACCGTGATCAGCGACTGCTCCGCCTGCACCGTATCGCCCACCTTGACCAGCAGTTCGATCACGCCGACTTCGTCAAAATCGCCAATGTCGGGAACCTGAATGTTTACCAATGCCATGTTTGTCTCGCTTTCGTGTCGGGAGACGCCTTGCAACTGGGACACCGCCGCCCAAGCGGGGCGGCGGTGTCCTGGCTGAAAAGTGAGTCTCGATGTGCGCTTATGCGTAAAGAGGGTTCACCTTCTCGGTCTGGATGCCATACTTCCGGATGGCCTCGGCCACCTTTTCCAGCGGCAACTTGCCCTCCTCAGCCAGGGAACTAAGCGCGGCCACCACGATGTAGTGGCGGTTGATCTCGAAATGCTCGCGCAGTTTGCTGCGGAAATCGCTCCGGCCAAAGCCATCCGTGCCCAAAACCTTGTAGCTGCGCCCTTCAGGGATGTAAGGGCGAATCTGCGCGGCAAAGGCCTTCATGTAGTCGGTCGACGCCACCACCGGGCCATTGCGGCTGGCGAGCTGCTGCGTAACGAACGGCACACGGGCCGTCTCCAGCGGGTGCAGCAGGTTCCAGCGCTCGACATCCTGGCCTTCACGGGTCAGCTCGTTGAAGCTGGTGCAGCTCCACACATCGGCCTGCACGCCCCAATCGGCGGCCAACAATATTTGCGCTTCAAGGGATTCCCGCAGGATGGAGCCCGAGCCCAGCAGCTGCACCCGCACGCCGCCCTCGGCGCCCTGCTTGCACAAATACATGCCTTTGATGATCTGCTCTTCGGTGCCGGGCGTGAGGCCGGGCATGGCGTAGTTTTCGTTCAGCAGGGTGATGTAGTAGTACACGTTCTCCTGGCGCTCGACCATGCGCTTCATGCCGTCGTGCATGATGACGCCGACCTCGTGCGCAAAGCTCGGGTCGTAGCTCATGCAGTTGGGGATGGTGTTGGCCAGAATCTGGCTGTGGCCGTCCTCGTGCTGCAAGCCTTCGCCATTGAGCGTGGTGCGCCCAGAGGTGCCGCCCAGAATGAAACCGCGCGCCTGCATGTCGCCAGCGGCCCAGGCAAAGTCGCCAAAGCGCTGGAAGCCGAACATCGAGTAGTACACGAAGAACGGAATCATGATGCGGTTGTTGGTCGAGTACGACGTTGCCGCCGCGATCCATGAGCACATGCCACCCGCTTCGTTGATGCCTTCCTGCAGGATCTGGCCGTCGGTCTGTTCCTTGTAGTACATGACCTGCTCGCGGTCGACCGGGGTGTAGCGCTGGCCCTTGGGGTTGTAAATGCCGATCTGGCGGAACATGCCTTCCATGCCGAAGGTGCGCGCCTCATCGACCAGGATGGGAACGACGCGCGGGCCCAGCGCCTTGTCGCGCAGCAGCTGTGTCAAAAAGCGCACATAGGCCTGGGTGGTGCTGATCTCGCGGCCTTCGACCGTGGGTTCCAGAATCGCCTTGAACGTCTCCAGCGACGGCACGGTGAAATGCTCGTCGGCCTTCTGGCGGCGCTTGGGCAGGTAGCCACCGAGTGCCTTGCGCCGCTCGTGCAGGTAGCGCATTTCCGGCGTGTCGTCGGCCGGTTTGTAATACGGCAGCTTTTCCAGCTCGCTGTCGGGAATGGGGATGGCGAAGCGATCGCGAATGTAGCGAATGTCCTCGTCGGCCAGTTTTTTGGTCTGGTGCACCGTGTTCTTGCCTTCACCGGCCTTGCCCATGCCGTAGCCCTTGACGGTCTTGACGAGCAGCACCGTGGGGTCGCCCTTGTGCGCGTTGGCAGCATGGAAGGCCGCAAAGACTTTTTCCGGGTCGTGGCCGCCGCGGCGCAGTTCCCAGATGTCGTCGTCGCTCAGGTGTTCGACCAGTTTCAACGTTTCCGGGTACTTGCCGAAGAAATGCTTGCGGATATAGGCGCCGTCCATGGCACGGTAGGTCTGGTAGTCGCCATCCACCGTCTCCATCATCACCTGCCGGAGCTTGCCGCTCTTGTCGCGCGCCAGCAGGTCGTCCCAGCCCTTGCCCCACAAGAGCTTGATGACGTGCCAGCCAGCACCGCGGAAGTCGCCTTCCAACTCTTGAATGATCTTGCCGTTGCCGCGCACCGGGCCATCGAGCCGCTGCAGGTTGCAGTTGATGACGAAAATCAGATTGTCCAGGTTCTCGCGCGCGGCCAGGCTGATGGCCCCCTTGCTCTCGGGTTCGTCCATTTCGCCGTCGCCCAGGAACACCCAGACCTTGCGGTTGGCCGTATCGGCAATACCGCGCGCGTGCAGGTACTTGAGAAAACGCGCCTGGTAGATCGCCATCATGGGCCCCAGGCCCATGCTGACGGTGGGGAACTGCCAGAAACCCGGCATCAGCTTGGGGTGCGGGTAGCTCGATAGCCCCTTGCCGCCCACTTCCTGGCGGAAATTCTCCAGCTGGTCTTCGGTAATGCGTCCTTCCAGGTAGGCGCGCGCGTAGATGCCCGGTGCGCTGTGGCCCTGGAAGTAAATGCAGTCGCCGCCGTGGGTTTCGCTCTCGGCGTGCCAGAAATGGTTGAAACCGGCGCCCCACATGCTGGCCAGCGAGGCAAAGGAGCCGATGTGGCCGCCCAGATCGCCGCCGTCGGCCGGGTGCAGGCGGTTGGCACGCACCACCATGGCCATGGCGTTCCAGCGCATGTAGGCGCGCAGGCGTTTTTCAATCGAAATGTTGCCGGGGCAGCGCGCTTCCTGGTCGGGCTCCAGCGTATTCACGTAGCCGGTATTGGCGGAAAACGGCATGTCCAGGCTGTTCTGGCGTGCGTGTTCCAGCAGTTGCTCAAGAAGGAAGTGGGCACGCTCCAGGCCTTCACTTTCAATCACGGCAGACAGAGCATCGGTCCATTCGCGCGTTTCCTGTTGATCGGTGTCTGCCGCTACCGGCGCTGAACTGCTTGCCTGGGATTCGGACGCGTCTGCCATGCTTGTCTCCTGGAGGGTTTTGCCACAATTTAGTACGGATTCTCTAGTTTCGCACATTTTCCCGAAATTTCAAATAGTGCCATTAGATTTTACATTGTGATATTTCATCAAGCGCGGCCGAAGCGGAATGGAATCGCCCGGGTTCGTTCGCCCTCTACACTCGCACCATGTCCGTGCCATCCGCACCCCAGCCTGCTGCGACAACGCCACCCGCTCGCGTGGCGGCCCGCTTGTGGCGCAGGTGGTGGCGCAGCCTTTCGCCCAACCGGCAAGACCGATTTGCTGCGCTTGCGCCGCTGGCTGCCGTGCTCTTGTTTCTTGCCGCCATCGTTGCGGCCTTCTGGTACCTGCGGGTCGAAGAGGCCGACCGCGAACAGGAGGCACTGCGCCGAGATGTCGAATACGCGCAACAGCGCGTGCGCCTGCGTTTGCTGGAGCGCCAGGAGCAGTTGATGCGCGTCGCGCGCGACCTTGCCAACAAGGATATGGAGCTGCCGCAGTTCCATCAGCGTGCGGAATCCCTCATCGGCCAATACCCGGAGCTCCAGGCGATCACCTGGATCGACGAATCCGGCAAAGTCCTCGCGAGCCATGCCACGCCGACCATCGCGAGCGCCCAGGTGCGCGTGGCCGGCGAAGTGCTGCGCAAGGGCGATACGCAGACGGGCTTTGCGCTTTCGCGCTCCACCCAGCAGCCGGTGTATTCGCAGCCCGCGCTCAAGGAGGGCGAGCCCGCGCCCCTGCTGCAACTGCAGGTGCCGCTCAACGCCCAGGGCAACTTCGCCGGCGTGGTGCTGGGCGAATATTCGGTAGACAACCTGCTGCGCTACGGCACGCCCACCGAGCTGCTGGCGCGCTACGCGATCACGCTACTGGATTCGAAAGGTGAGGTGCTGGCGGGGGTTCCTCTGGCTCCGCGCGAGCGTACCGAGTGGATGCCGTGGTCAAGGCGCACCAACGCGTACGAGGTCCCAGTGTCCCCTGTGGGCAACAACTTGGTACTGCGCGCACAGGCCTACCGCACCTCGCTCGGCCTGGTTGGCAGCGGTTTGTTCTGGCTGGTCGGTACGCTGAGCGCCATGACGGCGTGGATGCTGATCGCCACCTGGCGCCATACCCGCAGGCGCATGCAGGCCCAGCAGGCGCTGGTGCAGGAGACGAACTTTCGCCGCGCCATGGAAAACTCGGTGCTGACGGGCATGCGAGCGCTTGATCTCAACGGCACGATTACTTACGTCAATGCCGCCTTCTGCCAGATGACGGGCTGGACCGAAGAAGAGCTGGTGGGCCAAAAGCCGCCCTTTCCCTATTGGCCCGACGCGGACCACGAATCCCTGCATGCGCGTCTGCAGGACGAGCTGTCCGGCAAGAGCATCCCGGGTGGATTTCAAGTGCGGGTGCGGCGCAAGAGCGGCACGGTGTTCGACGCGCGGCTGTATGTTTCGCCGCTGATCGATGCGCGCGGTCGCCAGACCGGTTGGATGACGTCAATGACCGACATCACCGAACCCAACCGCATTCGTGAGCAGCTCTCGGCCTCGCACGAGCGCTTCACCATCGTGCTCGAAGCGCTCGATGCCTCGGTGTCGGTAGCGCCCCTGGGCAGCGCCGAGCTCTTGTTTGCCAACAAGCTGTACCGCCAATGGTTTGGCTCGCAGACCGACGGCCACCTGCAACTGGTGGCGCAGGCCGGCGTGCTGCCGGCGGGCGACAGCGGCCACCCTTCGGACGAAGACCCGCTGATGGGCCTGCCCACCGACAGCCTGACGAGCGCTCATTCGGAAAATGCAGAAATTTTTCTGCCCGATCTGGGCAAGTGGCTGGAGGTGCGTTCGCGCTATTTGAGCTGGGTGGATGGGCGGCTTGCGCAAATGGTGATTGCCACCGACATCACCCCACGCCGCCTGGCCGAAGCGCAGGCGGCGCGCCAGACCGAGCGCGCGCAGTCGGTCAGCGGGCTGATCACCATGGGCGAGATGGCGTCGAGCGTGGCGCACGAACTCAACCAGCCGCTCACTGCGATCAGCAACTACTGCAGCGGCATCATTTCACGCATCAAAAGTGGGCAGATCACCGAGACGGCCTTGCTTGCGGCGCTGGAAAAAACGGCCCACCAGGCACAGCGCGCCGGCCAGATCATTCAGCGCATCCGCGACTTCGTGAAGAAAAGTGAGCCCAGAAGGCAGCGGGCAGACGCCGAGCAAATGGTGGCCGAAGCCGTCGAACTGGCTGGTATCGAACTGCGTCGCAACAACGTGCGGCTCACCCAATACCTGGCGGCTCGCCTGCCCTCCTTGATGGCCGACTCGATCCTGATCGAGCAGGTGTTGGTGAATCTGATGAAGAACGGCGCCGAATCCATCGCCAACGCAAGCCGCCCGCCCGCGCAGCGCAGCGTGGAACTGCGCGTAGTTCCGCGGCAGATAGATGGCGTCGACGGTGTCGAGTTTTCGGTCCAGGACACTGGCAAGGGCCTTGCACCCGAAGTGCTTGAGCGCCTGTTTGAGGCCTTCTTCTCGACCAAGGAGCAAGGCATGGGCATGGGCCTGAATTTGTGCCGCAGCATCGTTGAGGCGCACCAGGGACGCATGCAGGCAGAGAACATTTACAATGGCCCCGAGGTCACGGGCTGCCGGTTCACCTTCTGGCTGCCGCTCGCTGCGCCTGCCACCAACACTACAAATGTTGTAGCAAACACCGAATTCCCAAGGACAACTGCATGAGCTTGATTCCCAAAAGAGGCACCGTCTACGTAGTCGATGACGACGAGGCGGTGCGCGATTCGCTGCAATGGCTGCTGGAGGGAAAAGACTACCGGGTTCGATGTTTTGATTCGGCCGAGTCTTTTCTCGCGCGCTACGACCCACGCGAAGTGGCCTGCCTGATCGTCGACATCCGCATGGGCGGCATGACCGGTCTGGAACTGCAGGAGCGGCTCATCGAACGCAAGTCCCCGCTGCCGATCGTCTTCATCACCGGCCACGGCGACGTGCCGATGGCGGTGGACACCATGAAAAAAGGCGCGCTCGACTTCATTCAAAAGCCCTTTGATGAAGATGCGCTGCTCACGCTGGTCGATCGCATGCTGGAGCGGGCCCGAGAGTCCTTCGCCGACTACCAGCAGGCGGCCAGCCGCGAGGCCTTGCTCTCCAAGCTCACCACGCGCGAAGCGCAGGTGCTTGAGCGCATTGTTGCCGGGCGTTTAAATAAGCAGATCGCCGACGACCTGGGCATCAGCATCAAGACAGTCGAGGCGCACCGCGCCAATATCATGGAAAAGCTGGGCGCCAACACCGTGGCCGACCTGCTAAAAATCGCGCTGGGCCAAGCGGCACCCCGCGCCTGAGTGCTTCTATTTTAATAGCTGCCAGGGCTTATAGGATAAGCGCTGGCGGCATTTTTTATGGGTAATTTGCAATGACAGCAAAGATCATGGATGGCAACGCGCTGGCGGCACAACTGCGCGCTGATGTGGCGCGTCGCACGGCCGAATTGAGCGCACGTGGGACGCCCCCTGGCTTGGCCGTAGTTCTGGTGGGAGAAGACCCGGCCAGCCAGGTCTACGTCGGCAAGAAGGTGCAGGCCTGCCAGGACGCGGGCCTGTATTCGGTGCTGGAGCGCTACGGCGCCGAGCTGAGCGAGGCCGCGCTGCTCGAACGTATCGCCGCGCTGAACGCCGACCCGCGCATCCACGGCATCCTGGTGCAGCTGCCGCTGCCGCCGCACATCGACGCGCAGAAAGTCATTGCCGCCATTGCTCCGGAAAAAGATGTCGATGGCTTTCATGTCGCCAGCGCCGGCGCGCTGCTGACGGGCACGCCGGGGTTCTGGTCCTGCACGCCCTATGGGTGCATGAAGTTGCTTGAGAGCACCGGCATTGACTTGCGCGGCAAACATGCCGTGGTCATCGGCCGCAGCAACAACGTCGGCAAGCCCATGGCGCTGATGCTGCTGCAAAAGAACGCCACGGTCACCATCTGCCACAGCGCTACCGCAGACTTGAAGGCGCATACCCTGCAGGCGGACGTCATCGTCGCGGCCGTGGGGCGGCGCAACACTGTGACGGCCGACATGGTCAAGCCCGGCGCCGTGGTCATTGACATCGGCATGAACCGCAATGAGGCCGGCAAACTTTGCGGAGACGTTGATTTTGCTGCCGTCAAAGAGGTGGCAGGCTGGATCACTCCGGTGCCGGGTGGCGTAGGCCCCATGACAGTGACCATGCTGCTCGTCAACACCGTCGAAGCCGCCGAGCGTGCGGCCGTGCGCAGCCTGACTTGAACCTGCGCCTCGGGGCGCCATCTAAGGCCATATGAGCAATCCCCTTCTCGATTTTTCCGGCCTGCCGGCCTTTGACCGCATTGCCCCGGAGCATGTGGCTCCCGCCGTGGATGCGCTGCTGGCCCGCGCCGATGCCGCCCTGGATGCCGTGACGGCCCCCGATTTCCCGGCGCGCTGGGACGCGATCGCCCATGTGCTCGACGTCGCGACCGAAGAACTTGGCCGCGCATGGGGCGCCGTGAGCCACCTGAGCAGCGTGGCCGACACGCCCGAGTTGCGCGCCGCCTACAACGCAGCCCTGCCCCGCGTCACCGATTTCTGGACCCGACTGGGCGCGGACGAGCACCTCTATGCCAAATACAAGGCCATTGATCCGGCCAGCCTGAACCCGGAACAGAAGCAGGCCTGGAAGAACGCCGTGCGCAACTTCGTGCTCTCGGGCGCGGAGCTGAGCGGTGCGGCCAAGGAGCGCTTTGCCCAGATCCAGGAGCGCACTGCCGAGCTGCAGCAGAAATTCAGCGAAAACGCGCTCGATGCCACCGACGCCTTTGCCTATTACGCAAGCGCTGAGGAGCTCGACGGTGTGCCTGCCGACGTGCAGCAAGCTGCCCGCGAAGCCGCCGCCGCAGAAGGCAAGGAGGGCCACAAGCTCAGCTTGAAGATGCCCGTCTACCTCCCCGTGATGCAGTTTGCCCGCAGCAGCGCGCTGCGCGAACGCCTGTACCGTGCCTATGTCACGCGCGCTTCCGACCAGGCCGAAGGTGACGCGCAGCGCTTTGACAACGGCGCGCTCATCCGCGAAATCCTGGCGCTGCGCCAGGAGGAAGCCCACCTGCTGGGCTACGCCAATTTTGGCGAGGTGTCCGTGGCGCCCAAAATGGCGCAATCGACCGCCGAGGTCATCGGCTTCCTGCGCGACCTGGGGCAGCGGGCTCGCCCCTATGCCGAAAAAGACATCAGCGATCTGCGTCACTTTGCTGCTGAGCGGCTGGCGCTGACCGACCCTCAGCCTTGGGATTGGCCCTACATCTCCGAACAGCTCAAGGAAGCGCGCTATGCCTTCAGCGAGCAGGAGCTGCGCCAATACTTCCCGGCCCCTACGGTACTGGCGGGGCTGTTCAAGATTGTCGAGACGCTGTTCGAGGTGGCGATCCTTCCCGACCAGGCGCCGGTGTGGAACCCGGCCGTTCAGTTCTACCGCATCGAGCGCGCCGGCAACCTGGTGGGCCAGTTCTACCTCGACATGCCGGCACGCAATGGCAAGCGCGGTGGCGCGTGGATGGACGACGTGCGCACCCGCTGGCTGCGGCCCGATACGGGCGCACTGCAGACACCCATCGCTCATCTCGTGTGCAATTTTTCTACGGGCGCCCAGGGCAAGCCTGCCCTGCTGACGCACGATGACGTCATCACGCTGTTTCACGAGTTCGGCCACGGCCTGCACCACATGCTCACCCAGGTGAACGAACGCGATGTCTCTGGCATCGGCGGCGTCGAGTGGGACGCCGTGGAACTGCCGAGCCAGTTCATGGAAAACTTCTGCTGGGAGTGGGACGTGCTGCGCCACATGACAGCGCATGCCGACACGGGCGCGCCCTTGCCGCGCGCCTTGTTCGACAAGATGATTGCGGCAAAGAACTTTCAGAGCGGCATGCAGACACTGCGCCAGATCGAATTTTCACTGTTTGACATGCTCCTTCACACTGAGCACGACCCGGCCCAGGATTTCATGCCTCTGCTCGATCTGGTCCGCGCCGAGGTGGCGGTGCTGCAGCCGCCTGCCTTCAGCCGCACCGCCCACACCTTCAGCCACATTTTTGCGGGCGGCTACGCCGCCGGTTACTACAGCTACAAGTGGGCCGAGGTGCTGAGCGCCGATGCCTATGCGGCCTTTGAAGAAAGCGCCGGCAGCGACGGACTGCCCAACCCCGAAACTGGCCGACGCTACCGCCAGGCCATCCTGGAGGCGGGCGGCAGCCGCCCGGCCATGGAATCCTTCAAGGCCTTCCGGGGACGCGAGCCCAGCCTGGATGCCTTGCTGCGCCACCAGGGCATGGCGTAGACAACAGGTTCAATGCCAGAATGGCCTTTTCGGTTTCGCATTCAGGAGAACACTCCATGACGACTTCGCGCACGGTTCGGCAGGCTTTGGCACTGGTTCTTGGTCTGGCGGGTTTCACCGCTTTGACGGTGGCCCAGGCGCAGACCGTCTACCGCATCGTCGGCCCGGACGGAAAAGTGACTTTTTCCGACCGTGCGCCGGAAAAGGTGGCGCCGGGCGAGCGCAGCAGCGCGGTTTCTGTGCCCGACGGAGGCACCAACAACTCAGCCCTGCCCTTCGAACTGCGCCAGGCAGCGCAGCGATTCCCGGTCACGCTCTACGCCGGCGCCCAGTGCGCGCCCTGCGACAGTGCACGCAGCATGCTGGTGGCACGTGGGGTTCCGTTCACTGAGCGCACCGTGGCATCGAACGAAGACCTCGATGCACTAAAGAAACTCAGCGGCGGCACCAATCTGCCGTTTGGCACCATCGGCGGCCAGCAGTTGGTGGGTTACTCGGAAACCGAATGGGTGCAGTACCTCGATGCAGCCGGCTACCCCAAGCAATCCCAGCTGCCAAGCAACTACCGCCGCAGCGCCGCGGCACCCCTGGTGGCGGTCAAGCCCGCGCAGCCGGCCCAAGCAGCTGCAAGCAAGCCGGAGGCACGCCGCCGGGTTACGCCCGCCACAGCGCCCAGCGGCCCCACACCGTCGAACCCTGCCGGTATCAAGTTCTGAGCGCTTTCGGCTCAATAGCTCAGGGTTCTTACACCCTTGGGCGTTCCGAGTAGGCAGATCTGAGCGCGTTGGTGGGCAAAAATGCCTACGGTGACTACGCCGGGCCACTGATTGATGGCGGACTCGAGCGCGAGTGGGTCTTCAATGCTCAGGCCGCGCACATCGAGAATGTGCTGGCCGTTGTCGGTCACGAGAGGCTCGTTTCCCCGCATGCGCAGGCTGGCCGTGCCGCCCATGGCTTGAAACCGCCGCACCACATGCGCCATAGCCATGGGGACCACTTCCACCGGCAATGGAAAGGTTCCGAGCCGTTCCACCAGCTTGGATTCGTCGGCAATGCAAATGAAGCGGTCCGCCAGCGCGGCGACGATCTTCTCGCGCGTCAGCGCAGCGCCTCCGCCCTTGACCATGCAGCCCTGGCCATCGATTTCGTCGGCGCCGTCGACATAGACCGACAGGCGTTCGACGTCATTGGCGTCCAGCACCGCAATGCCAATGGCGCGCAGGCGCTCGGTGCTGGCCTCCGAGCTTGACACGGCCGCCGGCACCTGATCCTTGACACGGGCCAGCGCCTCGATGAATTTGTTGACGGTGGAACCCGTGCCCACACCAATGACCTGGCCCGGAACCAGGTAAGCCAGCGCAGCCTGGGCCACCTGGGCCTTGAGTTCGTCTTGTGTCGGAGTAGGGGTAGGTGTCATGGCGGAGAATCAGGGGATAGAAGCCTGAATTATCCCCATGCCTTTGATCCCCTATTCGCTTGCACGCCCGTTTTTGTTTGGACTGGACCCCGAAGCTGCCCACGATCTCACGCTGCAGATGCTGGCGCGCGGCCAGGGAACGCCACTGCAATGCGGCTGGAGCAGCACCCCGGTTCACGACCCACTGCGGCTGGCCGGCCTGGAATTTCCCAACCGCGTCGGGCTGGCCGCCGGCTTGGACAAGAACGCACGCTGCATTGACGCCCTGGGCGCCATGGGTTTTGGCTTTGTCGAAGTGGGCACGGTCACACCCAAACCGCAGCCGGGCAACCCCAAGCCGCGCATGTTTCGCCTGCCCAAGGCGCAGGCGCTCATCAATCGTCTGGGCTTCAACAACGACGGCCTGGACGCCTTTATCGCCAATGTGCAGCGTGCGCGCTGCCGCCAGCCGTGGCAGCGCAGTGCCGTGCTGCTCGGCCTCAATATTGGCAAGAACGCCAGCACGCCCATTGAGAATGCCACCGCCGACTACCTTTCAGGACTCGAAGGCGTGTATCCCCACGCTGACTATGTCGCGGTGAACATCAGCTCTCCCAACACCCAGAACCTGCGCGCTTTGCAGTCGGACGCCGCCCTGGACGGTCTGCTGGAGGCGCTGGCCGAGCGCCGCGAGCGGCTGGCGACGCAAGCGGGGGCGCGGCGTGTCCCATTGTTCGTGAAGATTGCCCCCGATCTGGACGAAACCCAGGTGCGCCTCATTGCCGCAGCGCTCAAAAACCATGGCATGGATGGCGTCATCGCCACCAACACCACGATTGCGCGCGACAAGGTACAAGGTCTGCCGCATGCGCAGGAAACGGGAGGCCTGAGTGGTGCACCCGTGCGCGAAGCGAGCAACCGGGTCGTCAGCCTGCTACGCGCCGAGCTGGGCAAGGCTTTTCCCATCATCGGCGTGGGCGGCATTCTGAGTGCCGCCGACGCCGTGGAGAAAATTCGCGCCGGAGCGGATGTGGTGCAAATCTACACCGGCTTGATCTACCAAGGCCCGGCTTTGGTGAACCAGGCGGCGCGTGCCATCCAGGCGGCGCGCGCTTGACGCACCAAAGGCCGTCAGCGCCTCAGGCGCATCAGCATCGGCATCACCACCCCGGCCCAGCGCACGACACGGTGCGGCCCGACCACCACGGCCGCAGCGGCAGCCCCAGCCACGGCAATGGGATGCAGTCGCGCAAACACCATTAGACGGGAAGTCAGCGGGGTGTCCGGCCCCAATCCGGCTGCGCGACTGGCTTCGCGCGACGCAACCAGCGCCTGTGCGCGCCGTGCCCGCCGCTCCCGCAGGCGCAAGCGCTGCGCAGCAATGCGATCGAGCACCTGTTGCTTTTGCGCCAGCAACGCCAAGGGCGGCGAAGAGTTTGGCGCGCTCATAGCTGCTCCTTGATTTCGGTCCAATCGTTGGCCAGTTCCTTGCGCGTCATGGCAAACCCATTGCCCGCCTTGCGCGCCAAGGAGACTACGAAGACCGTAGCCACCAGCCAGATGACAATCCAGGCGCCTGCGACGCTCCATGCCACCATGGCGCGGTCCGGTGTGTCCCAGAACTGCACCACGATGGCACAGGACAGCACCGTCAACATCACCACCGACAAGGCGGCCAGACCTAGCGACAGCCCAATGAGCGCGGCCAAGCTTCGCTTGTATTCACGAAGTTCGAGCCGAAAGAGTGTGCTTCGGTCTTCCGCCGCAATGGCCGCCTCAATGACATAGGAGCGCCAACGGTCAACAAAGGCACCCAGGCCCAAAAGCGAAAGCCAATCCATGGAATCGATCCAGATGGGCAGCGCGACTTAGCGGCGCGAGAGCAGGAAGCCCACCACCGCACCCACAGCCAGGGCCGCCCCGGCCACGCGCCACGGCTCGTCATGGGCATAGCGGTCTGCGGCCTGGGCGGCATCCTTGGCCTGGCGCGCAGCCTCCTGTGCGGCGCGCACGGTGGACTCGCGCACCACTTGCATGCCGTCGTCCAGACGCTGACGCAGCGCACGAATTTCGGGAACGCTGTCCAGGTCCCGGCTGGAGATCAGACCGCGCAGATCGGAGACGAGTTTCTCCAGTTCGTGCTGCGTGCTCGAGAGTGTGTCGGAGGCGGAATGTGCCATGGTGTACCCCTTTCTTGGAAAAAAGCGCTGCCGGCCTGCCTTGTGGCCACTCACCGGTACGTGTGATTCCATCTTAGCGGGCAATCACACAACAGCAAGGCGATTGAGCTGCTGTCTGACACGAATGACCTAACAGACCCGACCCAAAGATGCGACATATTCGCCAATGGCCAGGGCGCTGGTGAGGCCGGGTGATTCGATGCCAAACAGGTTCACAAGGCCCGGCAGGCCATGCACCTGCGGCCCCTGAACCACAAAATCAGAGCACAAAGCACCGTCAAACCCGATCTTCGGCCGGATGCCGGCGTACGCAGGCACCAGACTTTCGTCGGGCAGATCGGGCCAGTATTTGCGCACTTGCGCATAGAACACGTCACCCCGGCGCGGATCGACCGTGAGGTCATGGGGATCGTCCACCCACTGCACGTCCGGACCAAAGCGTGCCTGCATGGCCAGGTCCAGGGTGAGATGCACCCCCAGACCGCCCGGCTCGGGCACGGGGTAGATCAAGCGCGAAAACGGTGCACGCCCAGAGAGCGCAAAGTAGCTGCCCTTGGCGTAGCGCGGCATGGGAATGAAGCGCGCATCGAGCCCATGAAACTGCTGCGCCAGCTGGGGCGCCGCCAGACCTGCGGCGTTGACTAGCAGCTTTGCCTGCAATCGCGTTCCGTCAGATGCTTCCATAAACATAGCGTCGTTCTCTTGCCACACCTGCGCTAGGGCCGTTTTTTTCACCAAAATACCGCCGTGACGCTCAACGTCGCCAAGCAGGGCCAGCATCAGGGCGTGGCTGTCCACGATGCCCGTGCCGGGCGAATGCAGCGCCGCCTCACAGACCAGGGCAGGCTCCAGCGCGCGCGCCTGCGTGCCAGTCAGCCAGTGCAGATCGTGCACCCCGTTGGCCTCGGCCTGCGCCCTGGCAGCTTCCAGCGTGCCCAGTTGTTCGGGCGAAGTGGCGACGATGAGCTTGCCTGTGCGCCGGTGCGCGACACCGTGGGTTGCGCAAAACGCCAACAGCAATTCCCGCCCACGCACGCACCACCGGGCCTTGAGCGAGCCCGTGGGGTAATAGATGCCGGCATGAATTACCTCGCTGCTGCGCGAACTGGTGCCGGTGCCGATGTCGGCCTCCGCTTCGAGCACCAGCACCTCGCGCCCCTGCAGCGCCAGTGCCCGTGCGACGGCCAGGCCGACCACCCCCGCGCCCGCCACGACGCAATCGACGCTTTCACTCACTGGCTAAGCTCCGTGCTGCGCACTGCGGTGCGAGCTTGCCTGGGAGCGGCCCGGCGCGCACTCATGCGGCTGGGCCGTGCTCGAAACCATGGAGGACCTGCTGGGTGTTGTCGCCCAGCTCGGCAGCAGCGTAGCCTCCTTCGAGGACAAAAACCGTGGGCAGGCCGAGGGCCGCCAACCGGGCACCCAGGCGATCAAAATCGCTTGTCTTGAGCGAAAACCGGGAAATCGGGTCGCCTTCAAACGTGTCCAAACCCAGCGATACCACCAGTGCATCGGCACGCACATAGCCGATTGCTTTGCACGCGCGCTCCAGTGCTTCAAACCAGATCGCCGCATGGCTGCCTGCCGGCAAGGGCAGATTCAGGTTGTAGCCCGCGCCATCGCCCACCCCGGTCTCGTCCGCATGGCCCAGATAAAACGGGTACTCGGTCAGAGGATCGCCGTGGATGCTGGCAAAGAACACGTCGTCACGCTCATAAAAAATGCTTTGCGTACCGTTGCCGTGGTGGTAGTCGACATCCAGTACCGCGACGCGCTCAGCGTCCAGGTTGCGCAGGGTTTGCGCGGCAATGGCGGCGTTGTTGACAAAGCAGTAACCGCCCATGAAGTCGTGCCCCGCGTGATGGCCCGGCGGACGACTGAGGCAAAAGGCGGCGCGCGCGCCAGTCATCACGCTGTGCGCTGCGCTGGCTGCCGCGTCTGCGCCCGCGCGCGCTGCCGCCCAGGTACCGCTCGCGAGCGGCGAACCGTTGTCCATCGAGTACAGGCCCAGGCGTGCAACGAAGTTTTCGGGCTCGATGTCGCTTCGCAGGCTGCGCACCGGCCACACCGAGGGAAAAGGCTGGCGCTGCTCGTTCTGCGGATCGAGCGAGATCCATTGCGGCCAGGCCGTGCGCAGAAAGTCGAGGTAGCGCTCCGAGTGAATTTGCGCCAGCGCGCTGGCCGCGTCCTGGTCGGGCTCACACAGTTTGTGGCCGGCTGCCTGAAGCGCAGCGAGCACAAAGTCGGCGCGCGCCGGAGTTTCAAAACAAGGCACCTTCTCGCCGCGAAAGAACTCGTGCGCGGGCGCATGCAGGTGGTGCATGGGATTGTGAAAGGTGAGCATGCGGCACAGTGTAAAAGGCGGCGCACATGCCCAGCGCATTCAATGCATTTTGCTGAGCTGTCAGAGCCCCAGTTGCTTGGCGATGATCTCGTTCATGATCTCGTGCGTGCCGCCGCCGATGGAAAGAATCCGGTTGTCGCGGTACAGGCGCTCCACCAGCGATTCGCGCATAAAGCCCATGCCGCCAAAAATCTGCACCGCCTCGTCAGTGACCATGCTGGAGACCGAGGTGGCGAAGTTCTTGGCCATGGACACCTCGGCGATGGCAGATTCCCCAGCCTGCATGCGCGCAGCGCAGCGGTAGGCGTACTCACGTGCCACCTCCACCTGCGTAGCCATCTCGGCCAGCTTGTGGCGGATCACTTGGTGCTTCGACAGTGGCTTGCCGAAGGTGGTGCGCTCTTTCACATAGACCATGCACTCGTCCAACGCAAGCTGCGCTGTCATGTAGGCCATGACGGCCAGACTCAGGCGCTCGGCCTGGAAGTTGGCCATGATGGTGAAGAAGCCGGAATTCTCCGGCCCCAGCAGGTTCTCTGCGGGAACGCGGCAGTCCTGGAAAAATAGCTCGGCCGTGTCCGAGGCCCACCAGCCCATTTTTTTCAGGTTGCGTCCCACCGTGAAGCCCGGCGTGTCGCGCTCGATCAGCAGCAGCGAAACGCCGCCAAACCCCGCCTCGCCAGTGCGCACGGCCACCGTGTAAAAGTCGGCCCGCGCGCCCGACGTGATGAAGGTTTTAGAGCCATTGACCACATAGTGATCGCCATCCCGCACCGCGCGCGTTTTCAGGTTGGCCACATCCGAGCCTCCGCTCGGCTCGGTAATGGCCAGGGCGATGATCTTCTCGCCCGCAAGTACCTGGGGCACGATGCGTTGCTTGAGCGCGCGCGAGCCCGTGCGCCAGACGGGCGGCAAGCCGATATCGAGTGAACCCAGGCTGGCGACGAAGCCGCCCGAGCCGCTGCGCATCAGTTCTTCGCTGGCGGCCACTTTCAGGAAAACGTCGGCCTCGCCCGCGCCGCCGAATTCGGTGGGGTGGCCAATGCCCAGCAGGCCCAGGCTGCCGGCCTGCGCGTAGATCTCACGCGGGAAGCCGCCCTGCTCTTCCCAGGCATCGATGTGCGGCTTGATGGCCTCGTTCACGAAGCGGCGCATGGTGTCACGCACCATGCTGTGGGTTTCGTTGAAATAGTTGACGTAAATCCTTGCGAGGGCCGGGTCACGCATCTTCAAACCTCTCCTTTTTGTGTTGTTCGAAACACTCCATGGGGCGTTGGCATCACAGAAAGCGTGACGCCAGTTCCTTCATGATCTCGTTGGTGCCGCCGTAAATGCGCTGCACGCGGGCGTCGGCGTACAACCGGGCAATGGGGTATTCCTTCATGTAGCCGTAGCCGCCAAAAAGCTGCAGGCATTCGTCAATCAGCTTGCACTGGTTGTCCGAGATCCAGTACTTGATCAGCGCCGCGCGGTCCACCCCGAGTTGGCCATGAAGGTGCGCCACCATGGCCGCATCGACCAGTGCGCGCGACGCCATCAGCAGTGCCTGGCACTCGGCCAGTTTGAAGCGGGTGTTCTGGAACGCGAAGATCGGCTTGCCAAAGGCCTTGCGTTCCTTGGTGTAGGCCAGCGTTTCCTGCATGGCCAGCTCCATCGCTGCGATGCCAGCGACTGCCACGATCAGACGTTCCTGGGGCAGTTCCTGCATGAGCTGGGCGAAGCCCATGCCCTCTTGCGTACCGAGCAAATGGCTGGCTGGGACCACCACATCGTCAAAGAACAGTTCTGATGTGTCCTGCGCCTCCATGCCCAGCTTCTCAAGATTGCGGCCCCTGCGAAAGCCCTCCAGAGCGTCGGTCTCAAGCACCAGCAAGGACATGCCCTGGGCGCCCTGAGAGAGATCGGTCTTGCAGACCACAATGACCAGATTGGCGAGCTGGCCGTTGGTGATGAAGGTCTTGCTGCCGTTGATTCGGTAGCTGTCGCCTTCCTTGAGGGCCGTGGTGCGCACGCCCTGCAGGTCCGAGCCCGTGCCCGGCTCGGTCATGGCGATGGCACCAATCAGCTCTCCAGTGGCCAGGCGCGGCAGCCAGCGCTTTTTCTGCTCCTCGGTGCCATGGTGCAGGATGTACGGCGCCACGATGCCCGAATGCAGCGAACCGCCAAAGCCCGAAAGCCCCGCCGCGCCCTGGGCCAGGATCAGCACGGCTTCGTGGCCAAAGTCGCCACCCGCGCCCCCGTATTCCTCGGGCATGGACGCACACAGAAAACCGTTGGCCCCCGCCTCTTCCCAGGCCTTGCGGTCCATCATGCCGGCCTCACGCCAGCCTGCGTCTTTGGGCGCCCATTGCTCCTTGAAGAAGCGGCTAGCCGAGTCTTGGAGCATCTGGTGCTCTTCGGTCATCCAGGCGGCGGGGAAATTTTGAATGGCCACATGGCCTCCTTTGGCGGTATGTTCAAAGAGACATCTGAGCCAGTCCATACACATTACGGAAATCTAGATTACCGCTTGAGATCGACTTGTCAGAAAATTGAGGAAAGGGAAGTTCGGCACCTGCATTTACCAAGTTGCCGACAAAACTGGTGTCGTAAGAGTTGGCATGTTGACCATTGCGGCATCCGAAAGCAAGATGCCGTAATTGCTTTGTGCTGCCGAGCTTGCATTTGGTAATATGGATTTCCATGTCGGACAGCGTTCCTCCAGCCATCTCTGCCAAAGCCGCTGCGACGCGCCTGCTGGCGCCGCTGGCCGAAATGCGCGGCGATACCTTGGACCGACTGGAAAAAGCCGTGCTTGAGCTTTTCTCCAGCCGCGACTTCCATGAAGTGAGCCTCCAGGATGTGGCGCGCCGTGCCAACGTTTCGCTGCAGACGATCTACAAGTACTTTGGCAGCAAAGAGGCGCTGGTGTACAGCATGCTGGACACCCTGCTGGGGCGTCTGGCCGAACGCATGATCGACCACCTGCAAGGCATCGACGATGCCCGCGAACGCCTGCGCAAAACCTGCTGGGTCACGCTGGACTATATGGACAAGCACCCTGCCGTGATGCTGCTGATGTTCACCGCCGTGCCCGTATCACGCCACAAGAACATCGACATCTACGAAAGCCCTGAACTGATGGGTGCTTTCCTGGGCGTCCTCAAAGACGGTCAGGCGCGTGGCGTGCTCAACAGCCAAGTGTCGTCCAAGGTCTTGCTGGACGTTTTCATGGGCATGGTGGGGCGCGTGGTGCTGATGCACATCGTGCGTGGAGAGCAAACGCCCTTGACCGATCAGTTCAACGAACTGTTCCATATCTTGTGGCGTGCCCTGTCGGCCGATTGATGCATCAGCCGTGTGGCCACGGCACTGAGTCCGGACCTCGTCAGGCTGGTCCTTTCATCAAGCCCATCCTCGTCTCGCCCAGCATGAATTTCTGGATGGAGGCAAACACAATGCCGCCCGAAGTCCGATTGGCCAGCAACTGGCGAAAAGCCGGTCGCGTGCTCGCCTGCACCGGCTGCTCGCGCAGCAGGTCGGCGCCCAAGCTGAACACGCCAAACAGCTGGCCGTCGACGTCGTTGCGGTCCAGGCCCGCCATCAGGCGCCAGGTGGTGGGGTTGCTTTCTTGCCCGTAGATGGACACGTCGTTGATTTTGCCGCCGTGCGCTTCGATGAATTTCTCAGACTGCACAAACATGAGGCCGAGCACCAGGTGCTTGTATTCGGCCGCGTCCATGTTGGCGCGCAGTTTATCGGCGGTGGCCCAGAGGGCTTTTTTGATGTCGTCGAGCATGGGGGATCAGAGGGTCTTCTTGCCGGTGGCGGCTGCCGGGGCATCAGGAGCTGGCGATGATGCCAATTGCACAGTCCAGTGGCCGCCCGGCTCTTGGTGCAAGGCGAGCAGGTCGTAGGTGCGGAGCATGTCGAGCAAGCCCGAATAGCCATAGACCTTGGGAGAAAACGCGGGGTCCATGCGCTTGAGGTACTGGCCCAGGGGGCCGGCGTGCACCTTGCCGTCGGAGCTATCGCTGGCGAGCAGGGAGACAGCGTCCACCACGAACAGGGGCCGGCGCTTTCCTTCCACCTTGGGTAGTGACTCGCTTTTGGCCTGTTCACCGAGGGCTGCTTTCGCGCCGGCAGCGCTCTGCCCCGACGCGTTCGGGCTTTGCGTTGCCTCCGCAATCGGCTCGGGCCGCGCCCACTCAAAAAACTGGTCGCTGGCGTTGCGCAGCGCGTCCGGCGCTTTGGCCTCACCGACGATGTACACGGTGGCGCCACGCTCTCGCAGCTTGCGGCACAGGTAGGCAAAGTCGGAGTCGCTGGTGACCAGGCAGAAGGTATCTGCGCGGTCGTCGAACATGGCCTCCAGGCCATCGAGCGCCAAGGCAATGTCGGCGGTGTTCTTGCCAGCGGCGTACTGGTACTGCAAGCAGGGGGTAAAAGCAAGCCGCACCAAGGCTTCCTGCCACTTGTTGGCCAGCGTGGTGTGGTTGCCGTAACCGCGCCGCAGCACCACGCGGCCGAACTGCGCGACGACGCGCAGCGCGTACTCAAGAATTTCGGGTGTGGTGTTGTCGCAATCGACCAAAACCGCGACGCGCGATTCGCTGCCCAAGCCGTTCACGCTCATGGTTGTGCTCCCCTTCTTATGAGAGCGCCATCTTATGCGGTGGGTGGTGCGCGGCTGCGCACGGTGGCCCGACATGCGCAAGAAGCGGCCTTGTGCCCCGACATCGCTGGGCACACTCCAAGCACCGGCAAGAAAAAAGGGCCTGCAGTTTCCTGTAGGCCCTTGATTTCATTAAAAAATTCTGGTGGGCGATGCAAGTTTCGAACTTGCGACCCCTGCAGTGTGAATGCAGTGCTCTACCCCTGAGCTAATCGCCCTATTGCGTTTGCAATAGCCCGCTATTATTGCACAGTTTTTTAGGCGTTTTCGGCAATGGGCCAGATGGTTTTGCCTCCGCTGGCTTTGTCGATGTCGCGCAGCAGGGCGGCATGCGCTTGCTGCTCGGCTTCGCTGGCAGGCAGCACGCGCAGGCTGAGTGTGCGCAGGTCCAGGCTGGGTGCGCTCCCCTCGGCGCCGCCCGGGCCGGTTTCCTCGGCGATCAGCAAGGCGTCCTGCCCGCGCGTGAGGTTGATGTACACGTCGGCCAGCAGCTCGGCGTCAAGCAGCGCGCCGTGCAGGGTGCGGCTGGAGTTGTCCACGCCCAGGCGATCGCACAGGGCGTCAAGCGAGTTGCGTTTGCCGGGGTACAGCTCCTTGGCCATGGCCAGGGTGTCGGTGACGCGCTCGACGTGCGCGGCGAACGGCGGCAGGCCGGCGAGTTCGAGCTCCTTGTTCAGGAAACTGACGTCAAACGCCGCGTTGTGGATGATGACTTCGGCACCCTGCACGTAGTCAATAAATTCCGCAGCCACGGCCTCAAAGCGCGGCTTGTCGCGCAAAAACTCGTTGCTGATGCCGTGGACCTTGAGTGCGTCTTCGTGGCTGTCGCGGCCGGGGTTCAGGTAATAGTGGAAATGGCGCCCCGTGAGCTTGCGGTTGAACAGCTCTACGCATCCGATCTCGATGACACGGTCGCCCGCGCTGGCCGACAGGCCCGTGGTTTCGGTGTCCAGGATGATTTGCCGGCTCATGGTTGCGCCCTCGCCCGGTCCATCAGTGGTTTTCCTTGGCGTGGTTGATGGAGTATTTGGGAATCTCGACCGTCACGTCCTTGCCCGCCAGAATGGCCTGGCAGGACAGGCGCGACTGTGGCTCCAGGCCCCAGGCGCGGTCGAGCAGGTCTTCTTCCTCTTCCTCGGCGTCGTTGAGTGAGCCGCCGCCTTCGCGCACGATGACATGGCAGGTGGTGCAGGCGCAGCTCATGTCGCAGGCATGCTCGATGTTGATGTGGTTCTCCAGCAGCGCTTCGCAGATGCTGGTGCCAGCGGGCGCCGTGATCTCGGCGCCGTTCGGGCAATATTCCGGGTGCGGCAGGACTTTGATGACGGGCATGAATCGGGTCTCGGTGGTCAAAGGGTGTCGATGCGCTTGCCGGCCAGCGCATCGTGGATGCTGCGGTTCATGCGCTCAGCGGCAAAGGCCTCGGTGCTTGCGGCCAGGGCCTGGGTGGCGGCTTCGATGGCTGCGGCATCAGTGCCTGTGCGGGCACTATCAAGCTCTCGCATACGCAAGTCGATGTTGGCGCGCTCGGGCGGCTCCAGCAGATCGCCGTCCGCAGCGAGTGCGCTGGCCGTGGCCGCCAGCAGGCGCTCGGCGTCCACCCGCGCCTCAGCGACGGCGCGGGCGCGCATGTCCTCGGACGCCGTAGCAAAACCTTCCTGCAGCATGCGGGTGATTTCTTCGTCGCTGAGGCCGTACGAGGGCTTCACATCGATGCGCGCTTCGACCCCGCTGGTCTGCTCGCGTGCGTTTACGCTCAGCAAGCCGTCGGCGTCCACGGTGAAGGTGACGCGGATGCGCGCGGCGCCGGCCGTCATGGGCGGAATGCCGCGCAGTTCAAAGCGGGCCAGGCTGCGGCAATCCTGCACCAGGTCGCGCTCGCCCTGCACGACGTGAATCGCCAGCGCGGTCTGTCCGTCCTTGAAGGTGGTGAAGTCCTGTGCCTTGGCGGTGGGAATGGTTTCGTTGCGCGAAATGATGCGCTCGACCAGGCCGCCCATGGTCTCCAGGCCCAGGGACAGCGGGATCACATCGAGCAACAGCAGGTCTTCGGCGCCTGCGTTTCCGGCAAGCTGGTTCGCCTGGACGGCGGCGCCCAGCGCCACCACTTCGTCAGGGTTCAGATTGGTCAGCGGCTGCTGACCAAAGAAATCGGCCACCGCACGCTGCACCTGGGGCATGCGCGTGGCGCCGCCGACCATGACGACCCCCTTGATTTCGGCGGGGGTGAGCCGCGCGTCGCGCAGCACGCGGCGGACCACGGCCAGGCTGCGGGCGGTGAGCGGCGCAGTGGCCGCGTCAAAATCCGAAAGTTTGACGTCAAAATGAACGCTAGCGCTTGATAGGTCTGCATTGAATGCTGCAGTTTCGCTAGCAGTGAGCGCCTCCTTGCACCGTCTGGCTGCCACGCTGGCGGCGCCTTTGTCTGAAGGGTTGGTCAGCAAGGTGCCGGTCTGCGCCAACACCCAATCGGCCAGGGCGGCGTCGTAGTCGTCGCCGCCCAGGGCCGAATCGCCGCCGGTGGCCAGTACTTCGAACACGCCTTGGGCTAGGTGAAGAATCGAAAGGTCAAAGGTGCCGCCGCCCAGGTCGTACACCGCGTACACGCCCTCGCTGGCGTTGTCGAGGCCGTAGGCAATGGCTGCCGCCGTGGGTTCGTTGATGAGGCGCAGCACATCGATGCCAGCCAGGCGCGCGGCATCTTTGGTGGCCTGGCGCTGCGCGTCGTCGAAGTAGGCAGGCACGGTGATGACCGCGCCGTACAGCTCGTCATCAAAGCTGTCCTCCGCACGCTGGCGCAGCGTGGCCAGGATTTCCGCGCTCACCTCCACGGGCGACTTGGCGCCCTGGGCGGTGGCAATGCGCAGCATGCCGGCAGCACTGCCATGCGCTTCGAGGTCTTCGCCGTGCTCCAGCGCATAGGGCAACTTGTCCGCCGCGGCAATATCGCCCCGGCCGCGCCCCATGAAGCGCTTGACCGAGGCAATGGTGTTGGCGGCATCCTGCTGCAGATAGGGGACGGCGTCGTAGCCAATCTGGCGTCCGCCGCCTTGGGGATAGCGCACGACAGAGGGCAGCAGCACCCTGCCCTGCGCGTCGGGCAGGCATTCGGCCACGCCATTGCGCACCGCGGCCACCAGAGAATGCGTGGTGCCCAGGTCAATACCTACCGCCAAGCGCCGTTGGTGGGGCTTGGGGGATTGGCCGGGTTCGGAGATCTGCAGCAGCGCCATGGAATCCTGTAGTGATCGAAAACGCCGGGGCCACCGCGGTCGAAGCGGCCTGCCGGGCAACCGCCTATTGTCCCAGTTGATCGGCGCGTTGCTCCACGCTGCGCGCAAAACGCGCAAGGAACATGAGGGCTCTGACCTGCTGCGCGGCCCCGGCATGGTCGTGCGCTTCGTCGAGCAAGGCGGCGCACTGTGCCAACGCATCGCGCTCGGCATTCTTGACCACCAGGCCCAGGGCATCGATCTGCTGCGCGTCGTGGGCGTCGTCCAGTGCCTCGCGCCACTCCATTTGCTGCATCAGGAATTGCGTCGGCATCGACGTGTTGTCCTCGGCCCGCACCGGCGCCCCACCGAGTTCGCACAGATAGGCGGCGCGGGCGAGCGGATCCTTGAGCCGCTGGTACGCCTCGTTGATGCGCACCGACCACTGCATGGCCACGCGCTGCGCGGCGGCACCCTCGGATGCAAACCGGTCTGGGTGGGCCTGGCGCTGCAGTTCCTTCCAGCGCGCGTCCAGTTGCGCCCGGTCCTGGGCGAAGCGGCGCTCCACGCCAAACAGTTCGAAATCGTCGGATTGGAGGTTCATGCCCGCGTATTGCTGTGTTCGTATGGGTCGCTGTCCAACGCCTGGGGCGTGACCCCCAACCAGCGACCACCGCGCAAGGGCCGCCCCGCAGCGCCGGTGGTGTCCCCCTTCCCGGCGAAGCCGAGAGAAGGGGGAAGCGGCAAAGCCGCTCAGGGGGTTGTCCGAATCAAACTCTGAAGCTCTCACCGCAACCGCAGCGGTCACGCTCGTTGGGGTTGCTGAACTTGAAGCCTTCGTTCAGGCCTTCGCGGACGAAATCGAGTTCGGTGCCGTCCAGGTAGGCCAGGCTCTTGGGGTCGATCAGCAGCTTGACGCCATGGTTTTCAAACACCACGTCTTCGGGCGCCGCTTCATCGACGTATTCGAGCTGGTAGGCCAGGCCCGAGCAGCCGCTGGTCTTCACGCCCAGGCGAACGCCCAGCCCTTTGCCGCGTCGCTCCATATAGCGGCTCACGTGGCGGGCCGCTGCTTCGGTCAGGGTGATGGCCATGGCGTTCTCAGGCATTTGCGGCAGCGGCCACGCCGTGCTTGGCCTTGTAGTCGCTGACGGCGGCCTTGATGGCATCTTCGGCCAGGATGGAACAGTGAATCTTCACAGGTGGCAATGCCAGCTCCTGCGCGATTTCGCTGTTCTTGAGCGCCGCCGCTTCGTCCAGCGTCTTGCCCTTGACCCACTCGGTCACAAGCGACGACGAGGCAATGGCGGAGCCGCAGCCGTAGGTTTTGAAGCGTGCGTCTTCAATCACGCCGGTGTCGGGGTTGACCTTGATCTGCAGCTTCATCACGTCGCCGCAGGCCGGGGCGCCAACCATGCCGGTACCCACCGATTCGTCGCCCTTGTCGAACGAGCCCACGTTGCGCGGGTTTTCGTAATGGTCGATTACTTTTTCTGAATAAGCCATGGTGTGCTCCTTGCAAAGTCCGGTTTCAGTGGGCAGCCCACTGGATGGTGCTGATGTCGATGCCGTCCTGGTACATCTCCCAGAGCGGGCTGAGTTCACGCAGGCGCGCCACGTTTTCGCGAATGGTCGAGATCGCGTAGTCGATTTCTTCTTCGGTGGTGAAGCGCCCAATGGTCATGCGCAGGCTGCTGTGCGCCAATTCGTCGCTGCGGCCCAGAGCCCGCAGCACGTAGCTCGGCTCCAGGCTGGCAGAGGTGCATGCCGAGCCCGACGACACGGCCAAGCCTTTGATTCCCATGATCAGCGACTCGCCTTCGACGTAGTTGAAACTGATGTTCAGGTTCTGCGGCACGCGGTGTTCGAGGCTGCCGTTGATGAAGACCTGTTCAATATCTTTCAGGCCGTCGAGCAGGCGTTTCTGCAGCTCGCGGGCCTTGGCGTTCACCTCGTCCATCTCAAGCTTGATGATGCGAAAAGCTTCGCCCATGCCGACGATCTGGTGCGTGGGCAAGGTGCCTGAGCGCATGCCGCGCTCGTGACCGCCGCCGTGAATCTGCGCTTCCAGGCGCACGCGGGGCTTGCGGCGCACGTACAAAGCTCCCACGCCCTTGGGGCCGTAGGTTTTGTGGGCCGTCATGCTCATCAGATCGACGGGCAGGTTTTTCACGTCGATTTCGACCCGCCCCGTGGCCTGCGCCGCATCGACATGCAAAAGCGTTCCGTTCTCACGGCAAATCGCGCCAATGGCTGCCACATCTTGAATGACGCCGATTTCGTTGTTCACGAACAGCACGCTCACCAGCACCGTGTCGGACCGCAGCGCGGCCTTGAAGGCATCGAGGTTGACGAGGCCATCTTCCTGTACATCGAGGTAAGTGACCTCAAAGCCCTGGCGTTCCAGCTCGCGCATGGTGTCGAGCACGGCCTTGTGCTCGGTTTTCCAGGTGACGAGGTGCTTGCCCTTGCCTTTGTAGAACTGTGCAGCACCCTTGAGCGCCAGATTGGTTGACTCCGTCGCGCCGCTGGTCCAGACGATTTCGCGCGGATCCGCGCCAATCAGGTCGGCCACCTGGCCGCGGGCACGCTCCACCGCTTCTTCTGCTTCCCAGCCCCAGGCGTGGCTGCGAGACGCGGCATTGCCGAAATGCTCGCGCAGCCACGGGATCATGGCGTCGACCACGCGCGGGTCCACTGGGGTGGTGGCGCCGTAGTCAAGGTATATCGGGAAGTGCGGGGTCATTTCCATGGCTGGCTCGTTCAATGGGGCGGGCTGGCGGGTAGTTCGACGTGGCGAGCTTGCAGCAAAAAGCTGGCGCGCGCCTTGCAGCGCGCTGCCACCCATGCCGCATCAGGGTCTTCAGGATTTGGCGAACACGTTGCCCAGGGCAAATACCGAATTGGGCGCATTCACGCGAATCGGCTTGATCACCGGCTGGGTAGAGATGGCGCGGCGCAAAACGGGCTTGTCCTCAATCTGCAGGCCCTTGGCGAGCTGCTCATCCACCAACTTTTGCAAATTGACCGAAGCCAGAAAATCCACCATGCGCTGGTTCAGCGTGGCCCACAGATCGTGCGTCATGCAGCGGCCGGCCTCACCCAGACAGTTTTCCTTTCCACCGCACTGCGTGGCGTCCATGGGTTCGTCCACGGAAACAATGATGTCAGCCACGGTGATATCGGCTGCATTGCGCGCCAGGGTGTAGCCGCCGCCGGGGCCACGCGTCGATTCGACGAGCTCGTGGCGGCGAAGCTTGCCAAACAGTTGCTCCAGGTAGGAAAGCGAAATGCGCTGGCGCTGACTGATGGCGGCCAGGGTAACGGGACCATTGCCCTGGCGCAGGGCCAGATCGATCATGGCGGTTACAGCAAACCGGCCCTTGGTGGTAAGACGCATCGCAAGCTCCTTGTGCTTTTGGTTCCGTGCCGAGCCGCACTCAGTGCAAATCGTCACCCGTTCTCCGTCCTGGCTGCCTGGAAATAAGGCGCTTTTGTCGGCGACAGATAAAACCCGACTAAGTTGTACAAGTATAGCACAAAGTCAGATCAAATTCGTCGGATATTCGAACGAACAGTCACGAGACAGTCGAACACGTCTCAATAGCCCTCTATGCCGCAGGGAAAGGCACGAGGTGATCACCGCCGTGTGCACCAAAGGCTGCGTCCTTGAGCCTTGCCAACTGGTCGCGCGCCCGCGCTGCCTGCTCGAACTCCAGATTGCGGGCGTGTTCCAGCATCTGTTTTTCCAGGCGCTTGATCTCGCGCGCAATGTCCTTCTCGCTCATGTCCTCAATGCGCGCTTTCTCGACCGCGCCCTGTTCCAGACGCTCGGCTTCCTTGCCTGATTTTTCGCTGTAGACGCCATCGATCAAATCGCGCACCTGCTTGACGATGCTGCGCGGCGTGATGCCGCGCTCCAGGTTGTGCGCCACCTGTTTCTCGCGCCGGCGCTGGGTTTCGCCCATGGCGCGCGCCATGGAATCGGTCACCCGGTCGGCGTACAAAATGGCCGTCCCAGCCACATTGCGTGCGGCGCGGCCAATGGTCTGGATAAGGCTGCGCTCGGATCGCAAAAAACCCTCCTTGTCCGCGTCAAGAATGGCCACCAGAGATACCTCGGGGATATCCAGCCCCTCGCGCAGCAGGTTGATGCCCACCAGCACATCGAACGCGCCCAGGCGCAGGTCGCGAATGATCTCCACACGCTCCACCGTGTCCACGTCGGAGTGCAGGTAACGCACCTTCACGCCGTTGTCGCTCAGATAGTCGGTCAGTTGCTCGGCCATGCGCTTGGTGAGCGTCGTGATAAGCACCCGCTCGTTCTTCTGCACGCGAATGTGAATTTCCTGCAGCACATCGTCCACCTGGTTCGTGGCCGGGCGCACCTGCACCTCGGGGTCCACGAGGCCGGTGGGCCGCACCAGTTGCTCGACCACCTGGCCGGCATGCTGCTTTTCATAGTCGGCCGGTGTGGCCGAAACGAAAATGGCCTGGCGCATGCGGCGCTCGAATTCCTCAAACTTCAGTGGCCGGTTGTCGAGCGCGCTGGGCAGGCGAAAGCCGTACTCCACCAGCGTCGTCTTGCGGGAGCGGTCCCCGTTGTACATGGCGTTGAGCTGGCCGATCATCTGGTGGCTCTCGTCCAGAAACATCAGCGCGTCCGCCGGCATGTAATCCGTCAGCGTGCTGGGCGGGTCGCCCGGCTTGGATCCGGACAGGTGGCGCGAGTAGTTCTCGATGCCCTTGCAGTGCCCGACTTCGCTCAGCATCTCCAGATCAAAGCGGGTGCGCTGCTCCAGCCGCTGCGCTTCTACCAGCTTGCCGTCGCCCACGAACTCCTTCAGGCGTTCCGACAGCTCGAACTTGATCGCCTCCACCGCCGCCAGCACCTGATCGCGCGGCGTCACGTAGTGGCTGCTGGGGTAGACCGTGAAGCGCGGAATGTTCTGGCGCACGCGACCGGTGAGCGGATCGAAAAGTTGCAGACTCTCCACCTCGTCGTCAAACAGCTCTATGCGAATGGCCAGCTCGGAATGCTCGGCCGGAAACACATCGATGGTGTCGCCACGCACCCGAAACGTGCCGCGTGAAAAATCGGTGTCGTTGCGCTGGTACTGCATGCGCACCAGTTGGGCGATGGCGTCGCGCTGGCCGAGCTTGTCGCCCGCGCGGAGCAGCATCACCATGCGGTGGTAGCTCTCGGGGTTGCCAATGCCGTAAATGGCCGACACCGTGGCGACGATGACCACGTCGCGCCGCTCCAAAATACTCTTGGTGCACGAGAGCCGCATCTGCTCGATGTGCTCGTTGATGGCGCTGTCCTTTTCGATGAAAAGGTCGCGCTGCGGCACATAGGCCTCGGGCTGGTAGTAGTCGTAATAGCTGACGAAATACTCCACCGCGTTGTGCGGAAAGAACTCGCGAAACTCCGAATACAGCTGCGCTGCCAGCGTCTTGTTGGGCGCAAACACGATGGCGGGCCTGCCCATGCGTGCGATCACGTTCGCCATGGTGAATGTCTTGCCTGAGCCCGTCACGCCCAGCAACGTCTGGAACACTTCGCCGTCGCGCAGCCCTTCCACCAATTTGTCGATGGCTTCGGGCTGGTCACCCGCCGGCGGGTACGGCTGGTACAGCTCGAACGGCGAGCCGGGGAAGCGCAAAAACTCGCCCTTGGCGGGCTCAGAAGTAACTTCGTGCATAGGGTGAGCGTAGGGTGTGGGCCACTGGAGCAAGAACAGGTTCTAAAATTCGGGTTTGCCCGCAGTCAAGCGTAGCCGAGACCGTCAGTTGAGGCCGGGCAGCCGAATATCCACCCTTCGAGGACTTTTCATGTCTCTGTTTTCCGCTGTCGAAATGGCGCCCCGCGACCCCATTCTGGGTCTGAACGAACAATTCAACGCCGATACCAACCCCAAAAAGGTCAATCTGGGCGTGGGCGTGTACTTCGACGACAACGGCAAACTTCCGCTCCTGCAATGCGTGCAAGCGGCCGAGCAGAAGATGATGGCCAAGCCCACGGCGCGCGGCTACCTGCCTATCGACGGCATCGTGGCATACGACAATGCCGTTAAGGCACTGGTGTTCGGGGCGGACAGCGAGCCCGTGAAAAGCGGCCGCGTGGCCACCGTGCAGGCCATTGGCGGCACCGGCGGCCTGAAGATCGGCGCCGACTTCCTGAAGAAGCTCAGCCCGAATGCCAAGGTGCTCATCTCGGATCCGAGCTGGGAAAACCACCGCGCCCTGTTCACCAACGCCGGTTTCGAAGTCGGCAGCTATGCCTACTACGACGCTGAAAAACGTGGCGTCAACTTCAACGGCATGCTCGCCAGCCTGAAGGCTGCCGCCCCAGGCACCATCGTGGTGCTGCACGCCTGCTGCCACAACCCCACGGGCTACGACATCACCGCCGCGCAGTGGGACCAGGTCATCGAAGTGCTCAAGGCCGGCAAACTCACGCCCTTCCTCGACATGGCCTACCAGGGCTTTGGCCACGGCATTGCAGAGGACGGCGCGGTGATCGGCAAGTTCGTGGCCTCGGGCATGAACTTCTTTGTCTCCACCTCGTTCTCCAAGAGCTTCAGCCTGTACGGCGAACGCGTCGGCGGCCTCTCGGTGCTGTGCCAGGACAAGGAAGAAGCTGGCCGGGTACTCAGCCAGCTGAAAATCGTCATTCGCACCAACTACAGCAACCCGCCAACACACGGCGGCGCCGTGGTGGCCGCCGTGCTGGGCGACCCCGAACTGCGCGCCCAGTGGGAAAAGGAGCTGGGCGAAATGCGCGTACGCATCAAGGCCATGCGCCAGAAGTTGGTTGACGGCCTGAAGGCGGCGGGCGTGAAGCAGGACATGTCCTTCATCACCAGCCAGATCGGCATGTTCAGCTACTCGGGCCTCTCCAAAGACCAGATGGTCCGCCTGCGCAGCGAGTTCGGCGTCTACGGCACGGACACCGGCCGCATGTGCGTGGCCGCGCTCAACAGCAAGAACATCGACTATGTCTGCGAGTCGATTGCCAAGGTGGTGTGATGCCTTCCGGAGGTGCACAGCGCCGCAGGATTTACCAGCCGCCTACGGGCGGCTTTTTGTTGTGATTGCCGGACTATTCAGGTGCCTCAGACACGCCCTCAAAGCAAAGGTTAGAGCGCGGTTTTGATACGTTCGCGCTTCTTGGCATAGGTCGGGTGCCGGGGTATGCGCCCGGCAGCGCAGTAACTTTCTGTGCGACAGAAAGTCACCAAAGAACGCCAGCCCTACTGTCCGTGTCCCCGTGCTGCGCACGGGGCAGCCTGTGGTGCTCACGCGCGGGACGTGCCGCAGAACTCACTTCGCGCTGCGCGCTGCGTTCAAACAACTGCGGCAAGTCAGAGGTTGAAGTTGGGGGTGTCCTGCGGCACCCCCAACCGTCCCGCGCGCTGCGCTCCTCGGCACGGACACAAGGGCCTTGGACAGCCGGAAACCAAACAGCCACGCGGGCCATCGCTGCGCTCGGCCCGGTGTTGGCACCTTCCCCCGCCGGGGGAAGGCTGGAATGGGGCGCCCACCGGCGGCCGAGCGCAGCGATGGCCCGTGGGGTTCCCAAAGCCCTTGTGGATGCCCCGACGCAGGTTGCCCCTTCGCGCAGCGAAGGGGTCGCAGACAGCAGGGAGAGCCTTTTTTGGTGACTTTTTTTGGCCAAAAAAAGTTACTGCGCTGCCGGGCGCATACCCCGGCACCCGACCTATGCCACGAGGCACGAACGAAGCAACCGCCACGTCTCCACCTTTTGATTCAGGCTGTTCTGACGGAACCAAATTTTCATGCCAAATTGGCCCCTAGCGCATGATTGAGTAGCGCTTTCAGCTATCATTTAGATAGTAATCTTGCGATACTCTTCGCACAAAGACCCATACCCGGAACAAGCGCCAACACATGACCAAGCAAGGCTCCATCATCCGCTGGGACGCCACACGCGCGTTTGGCTTCATCCGCAGCGCGGATTGCGCTGGCGATGTCTTCTTTCATTTGCGCGATTACCGCAGCAGCACACCCCCGCGCGAAGGCCTTGCCGTGGTGTTCGAAGACATCCACGTCGGCGGCAAAGGCCCGCGTGCGATGGCGGTGCGCCCGGCTTCCGATCCGCACGGCGCCGCACAGGACACCCGCAGCCTCGACAGCCGGCGCACCCACCGCCCGGCACAAGCCCGGCGCGCAGCCCCCGCCAGCCGCAGCCCACGCCAGGGCAAAGCGCCCTCGCCCGCCCCCGGAGCTTCCCTGGCCTATGGCCTGATGGCGGGTTGGGCTGTCCTGCTGGCCTGGGGCGTGTGGATGCAGCGCCTGCCGCTCTGGTCGCTGGCGGCCCTGGCATCCGTGAATGTCCTCACGCTGTGGATGTACGCCGCCGACAAGAACGCGGCGCGCGCCGGCCGCTGGCGCATTCCCGAGTCCAATTTGCACCTGCTGTCTCTGCTCGGCGGCTGGCCCGCCGCCTGGCTGGCCCAGCAGAACATGCGACACAAGTCCAGCAAGACGGAATTTCGCGCGGTGTACTGGCTCACGATCGTGCTGCACTGCGGCGCGCTGGCCTGGTTGGTGCTTGCGAAAACCGGGGCTGCTTTGCTGTTTTAAGAGACTGCCCGCAGCACTCGCGGTCGATCAAGCGCTTGTCGCAGACAGAGCTGGGCGCAGGCCTCAGGCACTCAACCCAAAGCGCTGGCGCATCGCGCCCATCAGCGCTTCGTCCCCAATGTCCTTGCGCGCCTGCATCAGCGCCGTGGCGTCGTCGCCCACCACATAGCGCACTTGCCCACTGCCATCCGTGGCGGCGTCGTACAGCGCTTGCGCCAGTTGTTCGGCTGTCGAGGCATTGCTGGTGCCGCGATTGGCCGCAAATACGGCCATCACCTTGCGAATCGAGTCTGCGTAGGGGCCGCCGTCGCCTTCAAAAGTGCGCGCCAACGAGCGACCCGAAAAGTCGGTCGCCACGGCGCCGGGCGCAAACACCTTCACGCGGATGCCCAGCGGCGCCAGTTCGTGGCTGAGCGATTCTGAAAAACCCACCACCGCGTACTTGGACGCCGCATACAGCGAGTACAGCGGCATCGCCACCAGGCCCGTGAGCGACGCCACGTTGATGATCACGCCGCTGGCGCGCTCGCGCATGTGCGGCAGCACGGCGCGCGTCACCGCAAACACGCCAAACACGTTGGTCTGGAACTGGCGCTCGATCACCTCCTGCGCCGCGCTCTCGAACGGGCCAAACAGGCCGTAGCCGGCGTTGTTGATGAGCACGTCGATCTGCCCGAAGCGGTCCATCGCCTGGGCCACGGCAGCGTCGACCGAGTGCTGGTCCGTCACATCCAGCGCGAACGTGGCGACCTTGCCCGCGCCGTCGTCGAAATGGGCGCTGGCGGGGTTGCGCAGCGTCGCGGCTACGTTCCAGCCTTGCGCGGCAAAGTGCTGCACTGCCGCCGCGCCTATGCCTGAGGAACAACCTGTGATCAAAACCGTGGAAGTCATGGATGCATCTCCAACTGGATGCGAAGGGTTCGCATAGCGAGAGCGAGTATGCGCCCATCAGGGATAGCCCGTGCGCGTCCCTCAACGGGATGCCGACACCGACGCCCGTCACTCGCCTACAGGCATCGCAGGCGATACGCGATTCAATAAGGCCTATCTGAATACTCGTCGGAGCGCACCGTGAAACCCTTTGCACTTGACTCCTCCTACACCAGCATGTCTGGCGTCTTTTATCCCACCGGGCACGTGTTTGCGCTGTTTGTCAGTGCCGAGGCCGCACGCCAGGCCGCACAGGCTTTTGAGCCGGGAGGCGACAGAGAAGCCTCGTATGCCTCCCCGGAAACCATCCTCAAGGACATCGTGCGCACCCTTGGCGGTTCGGACCCTCTGCCTTCCGTAGGTGCGGAAGGCGACCTGGTGCGGCGCATTGCCGACCTGGCCAGCACAGGGCATCACGGCCTGCTGGTTGAGGTGGAAAAGGGCGACGATGCCGATTCGCTCCGAGCCAAACTGCAAGCAGACGGTGCTGTGGCGGCGTTCTATTACCGCACCTTGGTCATTGAAGACCTGATTGAACAGCCGCCAACCGACACCAGGCAATCGGTCACGGTGGGCACACACGCTGCAGCGCCGCAGCCGGGCGACGAATAAGCACCGCGCCGACCTAAGTTCGCCCGGTTCAGATAAGCACGTCGGGCTGCGGCGCAAATCGCTCCAGCACGTGGTGGGTCATGCCCTTGATCAGTTCCTCCTCGCCGAAAAAGACGGTGCCCACGCTGTCCGCGCGCAGCATTTCCGCCTCTTTTCTGCTGCGCGTGCGCAACACGATCTCAATGTCGGGATTGAGCGTGCGCGCGGTCTCGACCATCTGGCGCACATGAATCGGGTCGGGTACGGCCACCACCAGCATCGAGGCGTCGGCGATATGCGCCTGCACCAGCACCACCGGTTCGGCGGCGTTGCCGGACACAGCCACCTTGCCGTTCTTGCGCAGGTCTTCCACCAGTTCGCGGTTCTGCTCGGCAACCACGTAGGGAATACCGCGTTCGTCCAGCGAGCGTGCAATGCGCGCGCCCACGCGCCCGTAGCCGACCAGCACGACCTGGCCCTGCAGGTATTTGCGCGCGGTGCTCATGGGCAGCTCGGCAGTGGGGTCGTCGCGCTGCTCCAGCCGCCGCGCCAGCTCGGAGCGCGCCAGAATCCAGCGCCGTGCTGGCTCGACGGCGGCGAACAGGAAGGGGTTCAGTGCCATGGAAATCAACGCGCCGGCCAGCACCAGGCTCATGCCTTCCCTGGGCAAGAGCCCCAGCGAGAGCCCCAGCCCCGCCAGGATGAAGGAGAACTCGCCAATCTGCGCCAGGCTGGCCGCCACGGTGAGCGCCGTGGTCAGCGGGTAGCGAAACGCCAGCACCAGGCCGAGCGCCGCAATCGACTTGCCGATGATGATGATGGCCACCACGCCGAGCACATGAATCGGCTCGTCGAGCACGATCTTTGGGTCAAACAACATGCCCACCGAGACGAAAAACAGCACCGAAAAAGCATCGCGCAGCGGCAGCGACTCCTGCGCCGCCCGGTGGCTGAATTCGGATTCGCGCATCACCATGCCGGCAAAGAAGGCGCCCAGGGCAAACGACACGCTGAACAGCTCGGCCGCGCCAAAGGCAATGCCGATGGCGCAGGCCACCACCGAGAGCGTGAACAGCTCGCGCGAGCCGGTTTTTGCCACCTGCCACAGCAGCCAGGGCAAGGCGCGGCGGCCAAAGACCAGCATCAACCCGATGAAGGCCGACACCTGCAAGAGCGTGCGGCCGATGATGGTCCACAGCGGCTCGGCCGGCTCGGCCCCCTGTCCCGCCGCGCCGAGCAAGCCGGCCAGCGGCGGCAGCAGCACCAGCACCAGCACCGTGGCCAGGTCTTCCACCACCAGCCAGCCGACGGCGATGCGGCCGTTCATGCTGTCAAGCAGGCCGCGCACTTCCAGCGCCTTGAGCAGCACCACCGTGCTGGCGCACGACAGCGAGAGCCCGAACACCAGGCCTGCGGCCCAGGTCCAGCCCCACCACGAGGCCAGCCCCATGCCCAGCACGGTGGCCAGCCCCATCTGCACCACGGCGCCGGGGATGGCAATGCGCTTGACGCTCATCAGGTCGCGCAGCGAAAAATGCAGGCCTACGCCGAACATCAGCAGTATCACGCCCACTTCCGACAACTGCGAGGCCAATTCCAGGTCGGCCACGAAGCCGGGTGTGGCCGGGCCGATGGCGATGCCGGCGAGCAGGTAGCCCACCAGCGCCGGAATCTTCAGGCGCTCCGCAGCAAAGCCCAGCACCAGGGCAATGCCAAAGCCAGCGGCCAGCGTGGTGATCAGGGGCAGGTTGTGTTCCATGGGGTGGGTTGGTGCGACCGGCCGGCGCCGCGCTTGCTGCGCGCGCATCGGGCGATCCGCCTCAGGATAAGGCAGATTTCGCGCGCCACCGCCCCCCGCAGGCGAAGAAAACCACCGGCGCCACGCCACGCCACGCCACGCCACGCCACGCCGCCCCGCCCCGCGCTTAGCGCCGGTTCTTGCGCGTGCTGCTCTGCCCGCCCGTGGCGCGCGGCGGCAGACCCGTGTGCTGCGTCAGCAGTTGGCCGGGCTTGGGCTGGTTCTTCTCCATCACCATCGACGGAATGCTGAGGAACTTCTCTTTGCTGTTGCTGGCGCAGGCACCCGCCATCGGCTGATACGTCGGAATCAGATGGTGCTTGCCATTGCCGATGAGGTCGGCGCGGCCCATGGCCTTGAGCGCGTCGCGCAGCAGCGGCCAGTTTTTCGGGTCGTGGTAACGCAGAAAGGCTTTGTGCAGGCGGCGGCGCTTTTCGCCGCGCACGACGTCGACCTTTTCGCCGCGATCATCCCGGTGCACGCCCTTGAGCGTGTTGATGCCGGTGTGGTACATGGCCGTGGCGCTGGCCATGGTGCTGGGGTAGAAGGTTTGCACCTGGTCGGCGCGGAAGCTGTTCTTCTTGAGCCAGATGGCCAAGTTCATCATGTCTTCGTCGCTGGTGCCGGGGTGGGCGGCGATGAAGTACGGGATGAGAAACTGCTTCTTGCCCGCCTCGGCCGAGTACTTTTCAAACAACTGCTTGAACTTGTCGTAGTTGCCAATGGCCGGCTTCATCATCTTGGTGAGCGGGCCGGCTTCGGTGTGTTCGGGCGCAATCTTCAGGTAGCCGCCGACGTGGTGCTGCACCAGCTCCTTGACGTACTCGGGCGACTGGTTCGCCAGGTCGTAGCGCAGGCCTGAGCTGATCAGGATCTTCTTGACGCCCTTGATTTCCCGCCCCTTCTTGTAGATGGAAATCAGCGGGTTGTGGTCGGTGGTCAGGTTCGAGCAAATGCCGGGGTAGACGCAGCTGGGCTTGCGGCAGGCGGCTTCAATCTCGGGCGTGCGGCAGCCCAGGCGGTACATGTTGGCCGTGGGGCCGCCCAGGTCGGAGATGGTGCCGGTGAAGCCCTGCACCTTGTCGCGCACGTCTTCAATTTCACGCAGGATGGACTTTTCCGAGCGGCTCTGGATGATGCGGCCCTCGTGCTCGGTGATGGAGCAGAAGGTGCAGCCACCAAAGCAGCCGCGCATGATGTTGATCGAGAAGCGGATCACTTCCCACGCGGGGATTTTCGTCTCGCCGTCGTGGCGGCCTTGCGCATCGGCGTAGCTGGGGTGCGGGCTGCGGGCGTAGGGCAAATCGAAGATGTGGTCCATCTCGGCCGTGGTGAGCGGGATGGGCGGGGGGTTGAGCCACACATCGCGCGCCGTAGTGCCTTCGCCGTGCGCCTGCACCAGCGCGCGGGCGTTGCCGGGGTTGGTTTCCAGGTGCATCACGCGGTTGGCGTGGGCGTAGAGCACCGGGTCGCTCTTGACTTGCTCGTAGCTGGGGATGCGGATGACGGTGCGGTCTTTGGGCGGGGCCTTGAGCTTGACCGCGGGGTTGGGCACGAAATTGATGGCGTGCGTGGTTGCCTTGGCGGTAGCACCGCCATTTTCTGGCTCTTTTTGGCCTCCAGCGCTTATCTGCTTTGCGCTGTCAGCTATCGAAACCGTAGTATCTTGTGAGCTGCAGGTACCTCCCTGCTCCGCCGCCTGCTCGCTGGTGGTCTGGTAGGGGTTGGTGTGGTCTTCGACACGGCCGGGCTGGTCGACGTCGGTGGAATCGATTTCAAACCAACCTTCGGGCGAGGTGCGGCAGACGAACGCGGTGCCGCGCACGTCGGTAATCTGCGCCACGGGTTCGCGCGCGGCCAGACGGTGCGCCACTTCGACCAGGGCGCGCTCGGCGTTGCCGTAGAGCAGCAGGTCGCACTTGGCGTCCACCACGATGGAGCGGCGCACCTTGTCGCTCCAGTAGTCGTAGTGGGCAATGCGGCGCAGGCTCCCTTCGATGCCGCCCAGGACGATGGGCACGTCCTTGTACGCCTCGCGGCAGCGCTGGCTGTAGACGATGGCGGCGCGGTCGGGGCGGCGGTTGCCTTCGGCGCCGGGGGTGTAGGCGTCGTCGCTGCGGATCTTGCGGTCGGCCGTGTAGCGATTGATCATGGAATCCATGTTCCCCGCCGTCACGCCCCAGAACAGATTGGGTTTGCCCAGCGCCTTGAAGGGCTCGGCGCTTTGCCAGTCGGGCTGGGCAATGATGCCGACGCGAAAGCCCTGGGCTTCGAGCGTGCGGCCGATCACGGCCATGCCAAAGCTTGGATGGTCGATGTAGGCGTCGCCGGTGACGAGCACGATGTCGCAGCTGTCCCAGCCGAGCTGCTCCATCTCGGCACGGCTCATGGGCAGGAAGGGGGCCGTGCCAAAGCGCTTGGCCCAAAACGGGCGGTAGCTGGTCAGCGGCTTGGCGGCGCGCGCGAAAAAGGAAACGTCAACCGGGGCGTTCATACAGGCAATCCTGGAGGCTGTCGGACTTGGAGCGTCGAAAGCGAAAATCGGCCCCAGCGAGGACAGTTTTTGCCGGATTTGCAGCCTCATAGCCGCGCTATGGGGCAAAAAGACGGTGAGAAATGGACCGCTGCGGTCGATTTGCAGCCGACGATTTCCAAGTCCGACAGACTCCTAGGGTAAGCCTTTGATTTTACGGGGCTTCGCCCCAGCACGCACGCTTTGCGCCCGATGCCCCTGCCCGGTACTGCCCCGGCCCCTGCCCTTGCCAGTGCTTGAAGGCGTGGGTAAAGGCAGGCGCATCCTGAAAACCGAGCAAATAACCGACCTCGGCAATCGGCAGGGCGGAGCCGCTCAGGTAGTGGCAGGCCAACTCGTGGCGCGTGGCATCAAGCAGCGCCTGGTAGGCCAGGCCTTCGTCCGCCAGGCGGCGCTGCAGGGTGCGGGTGGAGAGATGCAAATCCTGCGCCACGTCCGACAGCTTCACCGAGCCCCGACCCAGCCGGCCCGAAATGCTTTGGCGCACCTGCGCCGCAATGCCCGCATCGCGCGGGTGGCGCGCCTGCAGCAGCTCGTCGGCATGGCGCTGCAACAGCGCCAGCACACCTTGCTGGGCTTGCGGCAAGGGCCAGGCTAGCAGTGCGGCGGGGAAGATGGCGCGGTTGGCGTCCGCGCCCCAGCGCACTTGCGCGGCGCAGGCCTGCGCGATGTAGGCAGCGCTATGCGCGTTGGCCGCATGCGTGAATTCGAGTGCAAAGCTCTCGACTGGCCGGCCCAGCAGCCACTGCGCGCAGGTCAGGATGCCGGAGAACACCGATTCGCTCAGCGCCGATGCCGCCGCGTGGCCCGCGCAGTCGTTGCGCCAGGCGTAGACCGCTTGGCCGCCCTCCAGAGCAAACTGCGAGCGACCCAAATCGTGCACCAGCGATTCAAAGCGCAACACCTGCGCCAGCGCTTCGCCCAACGTTGCGCAGGCCAGCAGCAGGATGCCGTTGACGCCATAGGTGGTGGGCTTGACGCTCTTGCCCAGGCGCCAGCCGAATGCGGGGCCAGCGTGTTCGCAAGTACGCGCCAGGAGATCGAGGTACTGCGCCACCGGCATGTCCGCATCCGCCGCAGTGCCTCCATCCTGCGGAACGCCCTCAGCGCGCGCCAGTTCAATGAGCGTGTGCGCATACGGCGCGACGACGCGGCCCGGGAAGCGGTTTGGCGCGATAGAACAAGTGGGTGGCGGCATTGCGGAATGGCAAAGAGCGTGCGCGGGTCTACATTCGGCAGCATCCAGGCGCGGCGCGCAGCCAGAGCCTGAAAAAAATGTGCAAGGGAGTATGTCATGCGACGCTGGAACGGCTGGGGCGACGACGCCACCTCGATGAACCTGACCGAAGGCGCCCGCGCCATGCTGGCCGAGCGTCTGGGGACTGGCCTGCCGGGGCAGGATGCGGTGCGGGCGGACCTGCTCGCACGCATCCCGCCGTCGCGCCTGCCCGAGCACCCTTTGATTTCGCGCGAGCCTTCGGAGCGCTTCGCCATGGCGCTCGGCGAGAGCTTCGCCGACTGGATTCGCAAACGCTTTGGCGCGCTGCCCCCGGTGCCCGATGGCGTGGCATATCCCGAATCGGGCGAACAGGTGCGCGAACTGCTGGACCTGGCGCAGGCGAACCGCTGGATGGTCATCCCGTTTGCTGGCGGCACCAGCGTGGCCGGGCACCTCGATTGCCCGGTCAGCGAACGCCCCATCCTCTTGGTCAACCTCACGCGCATGAACCGGCTGCTGCACCTGGACCCGACCAGCCAACTCGCCACGTTTGGCGCGGGGACACCGGGGCCGCTGGTGGAGGCACAACTGCGCGCGCAGGGCTACACGCTGGGGCATTTTCCGCAGTCGTTTGAATACTCCACCGTGGGCGGCTGGGTGGTTACGCGATCCAGCGGCCAGCAGTCGCTGCGCTACGGGCGCATTGAGCAGCTGTTTGCCGGGGGCCGCATGGAGACGCCCGTGGGCCCGCTCACCCTGCCAACATTTCCTGCAGCCAGCGCCGGACCGGATCTGCGCGAACTGGTGCTGGGCTCTGAAGGCCGCTTCGGCATCCTCACCGAAGCCACGGTGCGCGTCACGCCTTTCCCTGAGCACGAGAGCTTTCACGCGATCTTCCTGCCCGACTGGGACCGCGCCGAGGCCGCCGTGCGCGCGCTGGTGCAGCGCAAGTTGCCGCTGTCGATGCTGCGTCTCTCCAACGGCATCGAGACCGAAACCAACCTCACCCTGGCTGGGCACGAGCGGCTGGTGAGCGCAATGGAAAAGTACCTGTCCTGGCGCGGCTGCAGCGGGGGCAAATGCATGCTGATGCTGGGTGTGAGCGCGGACAAGCGCACCGCCCGCCACGCCCTGCGCGAAGCCCGGCGCCTGCTGGGGCACTACGGCGCTGTGTACATCGGCCCCGCCATGGGCAGCAAATGGGCGGCCAACCGCTTCAAAGGGCCCTACCTGCGCAACACCCTGTGGGAGCTGGGCTACGCGGCCGACACCATTGAGACGGCGGTGGACTGGCCCCAGGTCAAACCGCTGATGCTGGCCATGGAGCAGGCCGCGCGCGATGTGTTTGAAGGTTTCGGCCAGCGCGTGCACGCCTTCACCCACCTCTCGCACCTGTACCCGCAGGGCAGCAGCATTTATTCGCAGTACGTGTGGCCGATTGCACCGGGCGGCTTTGCGCCCAACTTCGAGCGCTGGCAAGCATTCAAGGCCGCGGTGGCCGACGCGATTGCCGCGCACGGCGGCACGGTGAGCCACCAGCACGGCGTGGGGCGCGACCACGCGGCGCATCTGGCGGATGAAAAAGGCCCGCTGGGCATGGCCACCCTGGCCGGGTTGTGCCGCCACTTTGACCCGCACGGGATCATGAACCCCGGCAAGTTGCTGCAGGACGGCGGGCCATGGGCGAACTGAATCCACAAGCGCAACGGGCCGCCGCGCTTGCGCTCCTGTCTGCGCAAACCTGGGACCTCGTCGTCATCGGCGGCGGCATCAGCGGCGCGGGCGTGGCGCAGCAGGCGGCGCGGCGCGGCTGGAGCGTGCTGCTGCTGGAGCAGCGCGACTTTGCCTGGGGCACGTCCAGCCGCTCGTCAAAATTAGTGCACGGCGGACTGCGCTACCTCAAGGAAGGCGACCTCAAGACCACCCTGCACTCGGTGCGCGAACGCCAGCGCCTGCTGCATGAAGCCCCGGGCCTGGTGGAACCGCAAAGCTTTCTGTTTGCCGACTGCCCAGGCCGCAAGCCTGGGCGCTGGCTGATGCAAGCAGGGTTATGGGTGTACGACCTGATGGCCGGGCAGCAAAGCCACTACTACGCTGACTTGGCCACCACGCAGGCCTTGGCGCCGGGCCTGGCACCGCCGGGCCTGCGCGGTGCCCTGGTGTTCCCGGACGCCAAGACCGACGACGCCCGCCTGGTCTGGCGCGTGCTGCTCGAAGCGCAGCGCGATGGCGCCACGCTGCTCAACTACATGGCCGTTGAAAGCCTGCAAACGGCAAACGGCCAGGTCACCGGCGTGGTGAGCAAAGACAGCCTGACCGGCCAGACCCACACCGTGCAGGCCCGCACCATCGTCAACGCCACCGGCGCATGGGCCGACCGCCTGCGCGCCGGCGTCGGCGCCGCGCCGCTGCTGCGCCCGCTGCGCGGCAGCCACTTGGTGCTGCCGTTCTGGCGCCTGCCGGTGGCGCAAAGCATCAGCTTCATGCATCCCAAGGATGGCCGGCCGGTGTTCTTCTACCCGTGGGAAGGCGCCGTGCTGGTGGGTACTACGGACCTGGACCACCGCTTGGACCTGGATGTTGAGGCAAGCATTACCCCTGCCGAGGTGGCCTATTTGCTCGACGCCGTGAACGACCAATTCCCCACCGCACACATCACGTCCGCTGACTTCAGCGCTTGCTACGCCGGTGTGCGGCCTGTCATTGACGACGGCCAGCAGGATGCGTCCAAAGCCACGCGCGACCATGTGGTGCGCGAGGAATCGGGCCTGGTCACACTGGCTGGCGGCAAGCTCACCACCTTTCGACTGATGGCGCAGGACGCGCTGGCGCTGGCGGCGCCGCATGCAGGCAAAGCGTTTGCGAAAGACGATGCGCCCCTGTTCACGCCCGCACCCACGCTCAATCCCCACTGGAGCCCCGCCGTGCGCCAGCGCCTCACCGCGCGCTACGGTGTGCACGCGGCCGACTGGTGCGCAGACGCGCAAGACGGCGATTTGCACACCATCCCCGGCACGCAGACCCTGTGGCTGGAGCTGGCCGTCGCCGCCCGATACGAAGCGGTACACCACCTGGACGACCTGCTGCTGCGCCGCACCCGGCTCGGGCTTTTGTTGCCACGCGGCGGCCTGGACCACCTGCCACGTATCCAGGCGCTGTGCGCGCCGCACCTGGCTTGGGAAGCGGCGCGCTGGGCGGATGAGGCGGAGCGCTACCGCGCACTGATCGCCGCACACTACCAACCGCCAAGCGCTGCAGCATAAAAATATGAATGAAATTGGCCTCTAGCGCATATCCAGTAAGCGCAAGCAGCTATCAAAACAGAAGTACACCGGAGACGCCATGCCCGCCCCCTACCTGCTCGCCATCGACAACGGCACGCAAAGCGTGCGCGCCCTGTTGTTCGACCTGCAAGGCAACCTGGTGGACAAATCGCAGGTAGCGATCACCTACCAGTCGCCCGAACCTGGCTGGATGGAAGCGGAAGCCGACGTGTTCTGGCAAGCCCTGTGCCAGGCCTGCCAGCAACTGTGGCAAAGCACCCGCGTCAACAAGAGCGACATCGCTGGCCTCGTCATCACCACCCAGCGCGGCACCACGCTGGCACTGGACGAGCACGGCCAGCCCTTGCGCCCGGCCATTGTCTGGCTCGACCAGCGGCGCGCCGAACACGCCCCGCGCCTGGCCTGGTGGTGGGAAGCGGCCTTTCGCGCCATTGGCATGCGCGGCACCGTGCGCCACTTCCAGAAAGAAGCCGAGGCCAACTGGATCGCCCAGCACCAACCAGAAATTTGGGCACGCACCCGCACCTATTTGCTGCTCTCGGGCTACCTCAACTACCGCTTCACCGGGCGATTCGTCGATTCGATTGCGTCGCAAGTGGGCTACGTGCCCTTCGACTACAAAAAAGGCCGCTGGGCGCCGCCGCACGACTGGAAGTGGCAGGCCCTGCCCATCACCCCCGACATGCTGCCCGAGCTGGTGCCCGCAGGCACCGTCATTGGCCAGGTGAGCGCGCAAGCGGCGCAGGACACCGGCATCCCCGCGGGATTGAGGGTGCTGGCAGGCGCAGCCGACAAGGCCTGCGAGGTGCTGGGTGCCGGGTGCCTCACGCCCGACATCGCCTGTCTCTCGTACGGCACCGCGGCCACCATCAACACCACCACGCCGCGCTACCTGGAGGCCACGCCTTTCATCCCGCCCTACCAGGCCGCCGTGCCGGGCCACTACAACACCGAGGTGCAGATCACGCGCGGGTTCTGGATGGTCAACTGGTTCAAGGAGCAGTTCGGCCTGCACGAACAGCAGCAAGCTTTGCAGGAGGGCGTGACGCCCGAGAGCCTGTTCGACGCCCTGGTCGGCCGCGTACCGCCCGGCGCCCAGGGCCTCATGCTGCAGCCCTTCTGGAACCCCGGCATCAAGGTGCCCGGCCCCGAGGCCAAGGGCGCAGTCATCGGTTTTGGCGACGTGCACACCCGCGCCCACCTGTACCGCGCCATCCTCGAAGGCTTGGCCTACGCGCTGCGCGAGGCCAAGGAGCGCATCGAAAAGCGCGGCGGCGCGCCCATCACCCTGGTGCGCGTCTCGGGTGGCGGCTCGCAAAGCGACGCCGCCATGCAGATCACCGCCAACATCTTCAACCTGCCCTGCGAGCGCCCGCATTTGTACGAAACCAGCGGCCTGGGCGCCGCCATGATTGCCGCCGTGGGCCTGGGCCTGCACGCCGACTACGCTGCGGCCGTGGCCGCGATGGCACGCATGGGCGACCGATTCGAGCCCGAGCCGCAGCACGCACACACTTACGATCAGCTCTACCGGCGCGTGTATTGCCACATGTACCAGCGCCTGCAGCCGCTGTACCAGGAGATCCGCGCCATTACCGGCTACCCTTCACAGGATTGACAATGGCATTGGCGCTCCCGCCCACTTCGACCTACAGCAAGTCCATGCGTACCACCCGTTATGTCCTGATTGTTGCTGCGCTGACCGGTTTCACTGGCACCGCCTTTGCCTGGAGCAACCACGCCATGGTCAGCTACCGTGCGCTTGAGCGCATGCCGGAACTGAGCGTGCAGGTGGCGGCCGAGCCGCTCGAAGCGTTTCTGAAGAACGAAGACAAGGCCATCGAGGCGCTGCTCAGGGACGACGAAGACTGGGCCAGTAAAGCGGTGGATACGTATCCGCCGCTGCCCGCAGCGCTCGCCTACCGTGCCGATCCGGCCAAGAGCGATGCCCAGCGCCGCAAGGCATTTTTGGCCGCGTTGCGCGTCTCGCCCGAGAGCCGGCTCGCGCTCTACGTTCAGCCAGACCCCTGGGGCCCGGCCCCCGACCCGGCCCGCCTGCTGCCGGCCACCGCTGTGAATGCGCTCGACAAGTCGGAAGAGGCACGACATGTTTTCGTGCGCATTGCACCAGGCGACATGGTGTCGGCGCTGGCTGTGGTGGCCTCAGCCAGCGACGAGCCGGACTACGGCATGGATCTGAATCTCTGGAGCGACAGCCCCTCAGAAGCAGGCAAAAACTACGGCTTTGGCCCCATTCCCTTTGGCAATCCGACGCTGAGCTTTGCCACGCAGGCGCCGTTCCACATGGGGTTCTTCCATGAGCCGTCCATCATGTACAAGGCTGCGCCCTTCCTCAAACGCACCTACCCGCTGCTGCGCGTGCACCAGTACACCAGCCTGGCGCGCCTGGCCTTTGACACCGGTCACCCCTACTGGGGCTGGCGTTTCACGGGCCTGGCCATGCACTATGTGCAAGACCTGACCCAGCCCTACCACGCCAGCGTCTCGCCCGGCAACAGCGCCGCGCGGCTGATCGGCATCAATGCGCTGGCCATGGTGGGTCTGCCGAAGTGGAAAAACGAAATGATCGTGCTGCTGTCGAACCGCCACCTGGCCATGGAAAACTACGAAAGCGCCCTGATTCGCTCGGCGGCCAAAACGCGCACACCCAGCGTTCTGGGCGCCACGCTGCATGACACCAGCCTGGACCCGCACTACCCTGCCTGGACCGACCGCTACGTGCGCGATGTGGTCAGCAAGGAGGCCTACGACGCCGGCGCAGCCACCGACCGCTCGCTGGTCAATACGCTGCCGGCGCGCTACGTGTCTGACCCGGGCTTCGATTTTGGCGTGCAGTCGGCCAAGATCGACCTGATCAAAGAACTCGCCGCCATCGATCCGGCCCAGCGCGCCCATCTGGACACCACCATCGCCGAACTGCTCGGGCACTTTGGTGTTCACAGCCGCGCGCTGGTGCGCTCCATGCTGGACGGCAGGCCGGCGAAATAGCGGCGAGCTGGTGACGAGATGGCCCAGACCCTGGCCGGCGCCGTCCACAGCGATCTCTCCATCAAGAAGAGCCGCTTCATCGGCTGCGTGCAGCCCATGCAAGACCGCGCCAGCGCCCAGGCGGCGGTAGACGCCCTCTGGAAGCAGCACCCCGGCGCCACCCACATCTGCTGGGCCCTGCTGGCGGGGGGCCACTCGGCGGCCGTAGACGACGGCGAACCCGGCGGCACCGCCGGCCGGCCCATGCTGGAAGTGCTGCGCCACCAGGATCTCGAAGGTGTGCTGGCCACGGTGGTGCGCTATTTCGGCGGCGTCAAGCTCGGCGCGGGTGGCCTGCTGCGCGCCTACACCGACTGCGTGGCGCAGGCGCTGAAAGATGCTGAAAAAGTCACTCTGCAGCGCAGCGTGCAGCTCGCCTGCCGTTTTCCCTATGCCTTTGAAGGCGCCGTTCGGCGCGAACTGCAAGCGGCGGGTGCACAACTGCTGGCTGCCGAGCACGCCAGCCTGGTCGGCCTCACCTTCGCTCTGCCCGAGACCGAGGCGCAGGCGCTGGCGGAGCGCCTGGCCGATGCCTCACACGGCAGCCTGGTGTGGGACAGCGCCGAGCCATCCTTGGGCAAAAACTATTCTTTTGATAGCTACTAACGTTTACCCAATAAGCGCTAGCGGCTATTTTTATTGCTTTTTTTCTCCGCTTTGACCTACAGGTGTCGGCCCGGTGGCATGGCACAGTGGGTTGTCTGCATTTGGAGGATCCTGAGCATGCACAAGCACTACGACGCCATCATCATTGGCGCTGGCACCGCCGGCCTGGCCGCGTTGAGCGAAGTACGCAAACGCACCGACCACTTTCTCATCGTCAACGCTGGCCCCTATGGCACGACCTGCGCACGCGTGGGCTGCATGCCCTCCAAGCTGCTGATCGAAGCGGCCAACGCCTACCACCGGCGCCTCACGTTCGATGCCTTCGGCATTCGGGGCAGTGAGGCGCTGTCGGTGGATTTCCCAGCGGTGATGGAACGCCTGCGCGCGCTGCGCGACGACTTCGTCGCTGGCACCGTGAAGGTGACCGAAGCCTTGGGCGAGCGCAGCCTGGCAGGCCATGCCCGCCTGCTCGGGCCCGATACCGTCGAGGTGAATGGCGAGCGCCTGGGCGCCCGCGCCATCATCCTGGCTACCGGCTCGCACCCGTTTGTGCCGCCGGCCTGGAAGGCATTTGGCGAGCGAATTCTGACCACCGACACGCTGTTCGAGCAGCGCCAGATCGGCCCGCGCCTGGGCGTCGTCGGGCTCGGACCGGTGGGTGCAGAACTTGCGCAGGCCCTGGCGCGCCTGGGAGTTCGGGTCAGCGCTTTCGCCAAGAGCAACACCATTGCCGGCCTCGCCGATCCCGACACCCTTGCGGTGCTGCGGGATACTCTGGAGTCCGAAATGCAGCTGCATCTGGGCCACGACGTGGTGCTGGAAGCAGACCCGGACGGTATCGCCATCGTCAGCGGAACCACCCGCACTGTCGTTGACCAGGTGCTGGCGGCCGTCGGGCGGCGCCCCAACGTGGCCGGCCTGGGGCTCGAGACATTGGGCGTACCCCTCGACAAGCACGGCATGCCCGCATTCCACCCCGGCAGCAGCCAGGTGGGCCATCTGCGCGTCTTCATTGCCGGCGATGTCAACGGCGACCGACCGCTGCTGCACGAGGCCGCGGACGAAGGCCACATTGCGGGCATGAATGCGCTGGCCGATGAAGTGCGCTGCTTTGAGCGCCGCAGCAGTCTGGCCATCGCCTTCACCGAACCGCAGGTGGCCATGGTGGGCGCGAGCGCCGAGGAACTGGCGGGCAAGGAGTTCGAGGTGGGCAGCGCCAGTTTCGCCAACCAGGGGCGCGCGCGCGCCGGCCAGCGCAACGCGGGCCGCATCGTCCTGTACGCCGATCGTGCGGACGGCAAGCTCCTGGGCGCCGAACTGTGCGCGCCGGCGGGCGAGCACTTGGCGCACTTGCTGGGCCTCGCCCTGTCGCGCGGCCTGAGCGTGCACGACCTGCTGACCATGCCCATCTACCACCCGGTGCTGGAAGAAGGCCTGCGCACTGCGTTGCGCGAAATCTCGCGCAAACTCCCTGGCCGCCCCGCCTCCGACCTGGCGCATTGCGCACCGCTGGGAGCGCCGGCACTGGAATAGCCCTTCATTCTTTGGCTCACCTGCCGAAAACAACCTATGGACATCGCCCTCACCAATTCGCTGCTGCGCGTCGCCAGTGCCAACAGCCAGGCCGAAACCTCCCAAGCCGTGGAAGTGACCGTTTTGAAGAAAGCGCTCAACCTTCAAGCCAGCGCCGCCGCCACCCTGCTTGAAGCGATCCCGCAGCCGCCGTCCGTGAACCTTGGCCCACTGGGTACGCGGCTCGATACCTTCGCCTGAAGGCTCGCGCCCATAATCGGCGCGCATGAAACCCCCGCACGCCGACCCCGGCAGCATCACCCGCGTGGCCGGCATTGAAGTCGGCCATTTCACCGACCCGCGCCGCCCCACGGGCTGCACCGCCATCCTGGCCCGCGCAGGCGCGGTGGCGGGTGTGGACGTGCGCGGCGCAGCACCGGGCACGCGCGAGACCGATCTTCTTGCCCCAGGCAACCTGGTGGAGCAGATCCATGCGATCGTGCTCTCGGGCGGTAGCGCGTTTGGCCTGGACGCAGCCGGCGGCGCCATGCGCTGGTTGGAGGAGCATTCCATTGGCCTGGATGTCGGCGTCGCCCACGTACCCATCGTCCCCGCCGCCGTGCTGTTTGACCTGATGGTGGGCGATCCCGCCATCCGCCCGGACGCCGCAGCCGGCTATGCCGCCTGCGCTGCCGCCTCGGCGAACGACCCGGAGGAAGGCAACGTCGGCGCGGGCGCGGGGGCCGCGGTGGGCAAATTGTTTGGCATGCAGCGCGCCATGAAGGGCGGCATTGGGTCCGCCTCGGTGACGGTGGGCGACATCACGGTGGGCGCGCTGATCGCCTGCAATGCGGTGGGTGACGTGATCGATGCAGACACCGCCCAGGTGGTGGCGGGCGCGCGCACGGCC